>OGRX01000097.1_pt1 | contig 58702 bp, 61 predicted proteins | sample 1573761 | NCBI WGS metagenome assembly OGRX01 (sample SAMN03295852, study PRJEB24534) | human gut metagenome | isolation source: fecal sample 2 from infant 8 | host: Homo sapiens | place: USA: Pittsburgh, PA | collected 2014-07
AGCGTGGAAGGCCGGGTGGAAATCACGGCGGCGAAGGAACTGGTGGTGAACTGTGCGGGAGCGTATATAAAACTCAGTGGTGGCAATATTGAGCTGGGCTGCCCGGGGAATATCCTGCTGAAGTCAGTCAATGTGCAGAAAATGGGTAAGGCGGATTATGATGTGAAAAAAAAGAACTTCCCGTAGGGTTCAGTAAATTTTTTACTGCGCGAGATGAAGAGTCAGGAGAGATTATGCCCTTTACCCGCTACAGGATAACAACCGGTGAAGGAAGGGTATTTGAGGGCAGGACTGATGCGGAAGGTAAAACAGTTACCATTTATACCGCCCTGCCAGATGCCCTGCATGTTGAGTTACTTTAAAGTATAAGGAATACATATGGCTACCGGAGAAGAGAAAAGTAAAACAACTGTGCAGGGTTCAGGGTCTGTTGTAAAAGGGAAATGTGAGCCTGAATGTTATTTACACCCGGGCAGTGCGACACTGCTCTTTCTGACCGCTTCAGAAAACAAAGTTATCGAGCAGGAACATAACTTTCTGGCTGGTTTACTGGAGGCCCAGAAACAGGCACAAAAAAATCTTGATGATATTAACTATGAAGCGATAACTCAGGCAGGCAGGGTGCCGGCAAGAAAGTTTGAGAGTGAAATCACCAATGCATATGCGGCATTAGATAAAGCGAACAAGGCACTACGCCAGGAGTTGATGTCACTGACGGCAAATCCGCCAGAAGGTGAGTTACTGAATGATAAAATGAAAGATACCGCGATTGGTATCATGGAACTCCTTCCGCTTAAGAAGAATACGGTAAAGGGAGTTAAAAAAGTCTATGTCCGCTCAGATAAAATAAAACAGCACTGGCGGACATACAGGCTCAGTGAAGTTGATAAAAAGAGCGGTGAAGCCAGTTTTATAAAATATAAAAATAAGACTATCACAACCCAGGATGCTGATGGTAAAACGGTTGAGAAAACTATTCGCCAGGCAAAAATAGATACTGAAAAACTAATAAAACAGTTCAATACTGTCCCTGCTTCTCTTAAATGTGAACTGGTTAAAGACACGAATGTTATTGTCAGCAGCTGGGCAGAAGAGATGAACAAGTCTCTGACATGGCCAAAGGGAAACGATAAGGTCGACGAATCTGTCTACCACCAGTATGTTGACATCAGCGCACAGGCTCAATTGATGCGCTACAGCCATGGAGCAGGGCTTTCAGCGAAAGATAATCCGTCAGAAGGAAAGTTGGAGGGCAAGATAGAAGGCCATGCCAGTTTTGCTCTAGGGGAAGCCAAGGCCGAAGCTGTTCTGTACTTGCCGGACAGGTTAGGTATCAGCCTGTTATTTCCTGCGAAAGAGGTGACCAAACAAACACCGGATGGCGTCTGTAATATGGGAGCACTGCGTTTTGCCATGAAACTGGTGTTGTCAGGTAGCGTTGGTGCCAGTGCTGCAATTGAAGGGGGGGTAAAAGTAGACTGGAGCGGAGAAATGGGAAAAGGCTATGGCATTAAAGGCCGTCCTGCCACCCTGACTGCTCCACCGTTGCCAGGACAACAGCAGGTGAATTTAAAGACCCCAAACATACCTGACGCGCAGGGGGGCGGTGAAATTGGTGTTTTTGTTGGCGCTCAGGCCGGAGGTAACATCAGTGGGGCTATTGAATGGTTTGACCCGCATCCTGATGAGACGCCAGCAGATCCAGCAGAAAAAGGTTTGGAGAAAGGTGACAAGCCCATTGTTAATAAAGAGAATAAGTTTGCCACGATAGCCAAACTGGAAGCAGGTATGACAGTTCAGGCGGGAGCTGGCGGCAGTGGTGTTTTTTATATCACTTATATTCAGGGTCGTTTCCGCATTTATTGTAAAGCGGCTTTTTGTTGGGGAGTGGGCGCAAAAGGAGAGGTGGGGTTTGAGGTTGACGGCAGTAGCTTTGCGGCTTTCATGAAGAGCTTTCTTTATATGCTGAGGAATGTGGATTATCAGAAGCTTGAGCTGATGATGGAAGGGGATGCCTTCCGCTCTCTATGCGCAATCCCTATTATTATGGCGGCACAAGGGATACAGGCGGGTGAGGCCATGCTTAAGAATATGGTCGTAATATTGCAACAAATTAGAGCAGATCTTAAGGATGAAAACAAACGCGTCAGCTTAATGGACAGTATTTTGTCTAATCCTGATCAGCTTAAATATACCCCTCCGGAAACAAAAGGGGCAGTGATTGCCACATTAATTGACAAGAACTGGGCGGACTGGCTTGATTCACGAAATCAGAATAATGATTTTTTTTTCCGTTAACAGCTGGAAGCTCGGTCCTTTAAAGAAACGAAAACAAGCGGTGTTTATGGCACTGAAGTGGGTACAAAGTCAGGCAGATTATAACAATGTCATGCAGCATTTGACGGTATCACCAGGGGAGAAAAAAGGCAGTAAGGAACTGAATGAAAAAGATGTGATTAACTTTTTAGGCATCGGGGAACACAAATTGTTTTTTTACACAAATTATGGCGAAAAACTAACGTTGTTGCATAATAATCTCCCGACTACCGTTGACCCGGATGAACCATTTAAGCCTATCCCGGATATCCTGATGTCAGAATATCTTGCCATGGTTGACGAGCAGCATCCAACTAATACAATGATTGCTTGATTAAATTACTGAGGCATTGAAATGAAAAATAACATTATAGCTATTTTAGTTACTGTATGCTTACTAGTCGGGTGCGATCAGGGAAATGCTGCCAGTAGTGAAAAAACGGCTAAAGAGCTTGTGGGTAAGTCGCTCTCTAACATGGTTCCAGTTCAGGGCGGCGAGTTTTTAATGGGGGATTTTGGGCCATTAGTTGGTGAAAAACTGCCTTTCAGCATAAACCAGGATGACAAGGTATTACATAAGGTTGTATTAAGTGATTTTTCGATATCAAAATACAAAGTCACCAATGATGATTATAATAAATATCTACAGATAACAGGAGTAAAAAAAACCCCCATTAATGTTCTGGTGGAAGATTACCCATCATTGCAAAAAGGTGATTATTCTGTTGGAATCACCTGGCAACAGGCAAAAGACTATTGTCAGTGGTTAGGTAAGGAATCCGGTAAAAAAATTGATTTACCGACAGAGGCACAATGGGAATATGCAGCAAGATCCAGAGGACAATACATTCCGTATGCAACGAATAATGGTGAGTTCCTGCCCGGTAAAAACATCCCCAGCCAGGATGAGCTGAGTGATTATACTGATGGAGCTGGTATTCCTATTTATCCAGTGGGGAAATATCCCCCAAATCCCTTAGGTCTGTATGACATGGGACTTAGTGGCTCAGAATGGACCAATGACTGGTATGCGTCAGATTATTACTCTCATTCTCCGGTAAACGATCCTCAGGGACCCGCAAAGGGGACCGAAAAAGTCCTGCGTGGGAATGTTGGTGGTGACAGACAATACGCTTTAACCATGTTCAGACAATCAGAATTGCCGATTCCAAAGATTAATAAAGACGATGACTTTGAAAAATATGGCGTTGGTCCACAGTATGTTTTCCGTTGCGTCATCAATAAATAATATCGATTGACGGTGACGCATCTCATTTTAACCGAAGCAAGAACGTTCAATGTCTAAATGTTTCGTTATTCTGGGTGATAAAACCACGCACAGCAGTAAAGTTATTTCCGTGTCATCAATGATGGTTATCAACGGCAAAAAAGTGGTGCTCATTGGTGATAAAGCCCATTGCCATACAGCGTGTCGGATCTTATATGGAGTAATTAAATATGAGCCTGATAGATACCCTTTCAAATATTACCGGCACTACCCTAAATCGCTATCAGCTTGATATTCCCTCCTGTACCGCGCCGCTGGATGTTGAAGATTTTTGCGGGACAGAAATACTGAGCCAGCTCTACCGCCACGACATCAGTTTCACCAGCACGGACAGGAACGTGGATGCCAGCCAGTTGCTGAGCAAACCCGCCACGCTGACGATGGGCGGCGGTGTATTACAGAGCCTTGCCGAACAGAAGCGGGTGCACGGCGTGGTCACGTATTTTGAGCACATCAGTGTGTCTGCCGACCAGGCAGAATACATGATAACCCTCGAACCCGATGCCTTTTGGTCTGAAACCTTTGATGACGCAGCAGTGGGTGCGGGCGCGTTTCGGGTTTCCGATGATTTATGTTGATGCGAAAGTAGTTATGACTCTCTATAGAGGAGTAAAGGAGTTTTATCCGCTATTAGCTCCTGATCAAAATATAGTTGCATCGTTTAGCTATGATAAAGATTTCTTTGTGGAAAGTGTGACTTTTTATCCGCTGGAGCGAGCCAAAGAGATACAAGCCGCGTTAGAGAAAAAACGGTTGGGTGGGCAATGATTCTACAATGGTCCGCTCACAATTGGACCATTTCCTTGTACCACAACAATGGTTACTTGGTAGGGGGGCTGAAACATGTGAAGAACTTGTTAAAGGAGAATGGTTTCGAAAAATGGGAAAGATATTCTGGTAAGCCCTAATTATTAGGTGTAAAAAATAATGAGTATTTTTAAATATTGAGAGTTAGCTTGTGTGTAAATTATTAATGGATTTGCAAAATGAATTCAAATAATTAAAAAGAGATATAAAAATACCAGGTGAAATAGACCTACTTTACAAGTGAATCGAAAGTAACGGCTTGTCGAAGCTCACGATGGTCTTATTCAAACCCCAAAAATATGGTTGGTGATCCTACTGTTTATCAGTATGGTAGAATTAGTGCCGCTTATGAGTTTTATCCGTACATAACTTTCATCACATCAGGCCAGAAAGGATACGGCTAACAAAAATTATTATGATGCAAGTTTAAGGCTGGTTTAACCAGAGGAGCAGACGTGTGACTATTAGCCATAAAAAATCGCTTTATCTTTTTTCATCCTTATCCTGATGGGGTGCAACAACAGTGAGCTGGTTGTGAATGACGTTATGCGCAATATGGTGTTTGTTCAGGGGGGGCACCTTTGAGATGGGCGATATTTGCCTGAAGAAATATGGGCTGCCCTGTACCTTTGCCAATGAGCATGCCAGTTTTCCCGTGCATGCCGTCACGCTGGACAGCTTTTATATTGCCAAATATAAAGTCACTTACATGGATTACGATCTTTATACCAACAATAAAGGCTTGCCTGAGTTAAAAGTTGATGCAGAGTACCTTGAGGATTATCCAAAATTGCGTGATTCTAACTTACCAGCAACAGCTGACTGGCAACTGAGCAGAGATTACTGCCAGTGGCTGGGGGAGAAAACTGGGCTACACATTGATTTACCGACCGAAGCTCAGTGGAAATATGCGGCCCGTAACCGAGGTCAGGATATTCGCTACGGAACTAATAATGGTCATCTCAGAGTCGGAGTTAATAGTCCTTCTTATCAACAGCAAGAAAGTTACTCAGTGGTGGGTAAGGGGCTATTACCAGTGGGGGAGCTACCCAGCGACTCCATTAGGACTCTTTGATATGGGGACCAATGGCCAGGAGTGGATGCGTGACTGGTACAGCAGGACCTATTACCCAGCACAGCCCGCAGCATAATCCCACAGGTCCTGAAAGCGGTACCGAAAAATCGCTGCGGGGAATGCCGACCGAGGAAAGCAGGGAAGATGATACGGCTCCCACTGCCACCACAATGTTTCGGATGGGCGAAGAGCCGTTACTAAAAGGTCTGCCTCCGGATTTTATGGATAAATACAATGGGGATTTGGCTAAAGCACTGGCAGGCGATACTGAGACTGATCCTTATAAAATTGCTGAATGCGGATTTGTTCCCAGTATAAATTTTCGCTGTGTCATTAATGCGCAGTCATGACCGAAAAAGTACCCAAAAAAGCTCAGTGATGGTGTTGGCCAATAATAAAAAAAGGTGCAAGGATGAATAATAGTGAATTGTAGGATTCTGCCACTGGTGGTAAAGTAATTAACACCAAGGCTTTCACTTTTGTGCGCTTAAAGGTTATGAGGTGATTAAATACTTTTTTAATTCAATGAAGTATATTTAATTCATTCATCATGTAGGTAATCTTCTGTTTTTTATAATGGCACCTTTGATTTGGTGTGCAGTCTTTTACTTAAAATAATTCAACTGTTTCATTTGAGGGGTCTCTATGTCCAAAGGCTTTGTATTACTCGGCGATAAAACCACCCACGGCGGTGCTGTTATTTCCGCATCCTCCACCATGATTGTGAGCGGAAAACCTGTAGCGCTGGTCGGAGATAAGGTTATTTGCCCAATTCCGGGACATGGTACCAATACCATTATCGAAGGATCGCCTGAATGGTCTTCAGATGGCAAAGCTATCGTGGTTGATGGTTGTAAATGCCAGTGCGGTTGTCAGGTGATCTCCAGCGCACCGGAATGCGCGATAGGATAAAACATGGGCTGGGTACGAACAAAAGCATTAACCACAGAGCACCCTCCGGCCCCTTCACTGGTCTGGTGGCTGCTTGCCGGTGCACTAATGGCGATCGCCGGAATCCTGTTGTTTCTCCTCCATGCTTTCGGCGCCATCAAAACGCTGTCAGAAATGGATATCTGGTGGGTGTCCCTGGCTCCTGCAGGATGCTGGCTGCTGGTTTTTTGCCTGCGTTGCTACCTGTGGGACAGGGAGCTGAAAGTGCATCAGTTTTTACAGAAAGAGGCGGAATACGGGCAACAGCAGTGGGAAGCCTGGGCCGGACGTTACCAGGCGGTTCTGGGCAGTACGGTGCTGTTGCCGGATAATATTACGGCGGCAGTCTGGGGGAAGGAACGGCCTCAGCAATACGGACTTACCCGCAGGATTGATTACCTCCCGGCAGAAGCGCCTGCACACATGGGCGTGATGCGGATATTGCTTGCCAGCGTCGAAGACCGCGTGCAGCGCCTGCCGGCAGAGTTGCCGCTGCATGTCACTCTGGTGACGGAAAATCCCTCTCCTGAACTGACCAGCAGTTTCAACAATCTCTGGAAAGAACACATTCCCGGCCGCGCCGTGCCTGATGAGATTACCGTTACCGACTCATTCTCATTGTCGGAAGTGGAAGCGCGCCTGAAGCAAGCTGTACTCACGGTTAATTTACTCCTGGTCATCCAGCTTAACGGCGGTGAAGCCTATTCCGACGGGCTGGCCGCGCTGCTGCTGACCAGCGACGACGTGGCGCAAAAATACCATCTGCCGCATCCGGCCCGCCTGTTGCGCCCCATGCCTCTGGACATGAACAATTTTGAAGACGATATCACCCTGTTCCTGGAAACCCAGACGGTCGCCTGCCGGACAGCCTCCGTGATCGGAGACGTAAAAAAATGGACGGAAATGAGTGCGGCGCTTATTACCCGTGGCAGCAAAATGAATGCCCCGTGGAAGGCTGAAGATATCGCGCTGCTGGAAAAATGGTGCGGTATTCCCGGGCCTGCTTCGCCTTGGCTACTGACTGCACTGGCGACAGATCTGGTCAGCCTGCGCAGACAGTCCCTGCTGGCGCTGTTTTCCACTGAACAGGAACATTTTATCAGTACCATCACCCCAGGGAGTGAAGATGAATATACCGGGTAATGGCCTGGGCCGGTTTGGTCTGGCCGGGCTGACGCTGGCCGGAATGGCTGCGATATGGTGGGGAATCACCCGTTATGGCGGCATGCTGAATATTGATACGAGGGGTGAGAAGATCCTGGCGTTTGTCCTGGTGTGCTTGGTGTTGGTGCTGATTCGTTATGCGCCCGCACTTTCCCGTTACGTTAAGGAAAGTTATTATCGGCGCCAGGCTCAGAAGATTAATGCCTTACCTGACGAAGAAGGCCGCATGGCGCTGACGCCTCCACGTCATATCACAGTGGGCGAGATTCGCCAGACAATGCGCCATCTGTACGGGCGTGCCAGGTTTCGTAAAGTCCGCATCCTGCTGGTCAGCGGCAGCGCATCCGACGTCGAACAACTCGCCCCAAAACTCACGCAGGAGCTTTGGCAGGAAGACCAGGGGACGCTACTGCTGTGGGGCGGCGACCCGGCGGCCCCGGCTGACGACTGGCTGACCGCACTGCGTAAACTGCGCCATCGTCCCGCTGACGGCATTATCTGGGTTACATCGGCTCTGGACGGTCTGCCGGGCGCAGAAGACGGCTCGCTCTCAGCCCTCACCCCGGATGCGATGGACCAGCTTTCCCATGCGCTGAGCCGCCGTTATGACGCTCTGGGCTGGCAGCTTCCCCTGTACGTCTGGTCTTTGCATCCGCACACTGGCAGGCAGAACGGACGCGTCACCCAGCCAGTAGGCTGCCTGCTGCCGGCGAAATGTACCCCGCAGGCGCTCGCCGGACAGCTTGCCGGGCTGATACCGCAACTGACCGCGCAGGGCATACAGCAGGTCTGTACTGAACCTCAGCATCACTTTCTGCTGAGCCTGGCCGACCTGCTGACCCGTAAACCGGAAACGGTGGCGGAGCCACTGTCAGTATTGCTGAATCCGTACCGCCCGCTGCCTCTGGCTGGCGTGGTGTTCAGCCCGCCTTCAGCAGGGGCAGGTCGCAGTGTTGCTCATCACTGGGGCAAAGACAACCGCTGGGATGCCATCCCGGCCTCGGCACAGGCCTTACCGGCAGGTCTGCGCCCGCGTAAACCCGGAATCTGCTGGACGCAGATGGCGGGCGTGAGCGTGGCGGCGCTGATGGTGCTCTGGGGTGTATCCATGGCTGTCTCCTTTGTCGCCAACCGTCACTTGGTGGCGACGGCGCAGGAGCAGGTTCAGCAGTCTGTGGCAGAGAAACAGCCGCTGAGCACGCGTCTGCACGCCCTGTCTGAACTCCAGAAAACCCTTGCCCGTTTACAGTACCGTGGACAACACGGCGTGCCCTGGTACGCACGCGGCGGCTTAAGCCAGAACGATGCCCTGCTGGCGGCGCTCTTCCCCCGCTATAGTGAAAGCGCCTTGCCGCTGTTGCGCGATGCGGCGGCGGAACACCTCACTCAACAGCTCCAGGCCTTTGTACAACTGCCACCGGACAGTCCGTTACGTGAGCGCATGGCAAAACCGGTTTACGACCGGCTCAGGCTCTACCTGATGCTCGCGCGCCCGGAGAAAATGGATGCGGCCTGGTTTTCCGCCACGCTGATGCGCGACTGGCCACGGCGTGCTGGTGTGGCAAACGGCCTCTGGCAGGGCAGCGGCCCGGCACTGTACGCTTTTTATGCCACGAGCCTGGCGTCACACCCGCAGTGGCGCTTACATGTTGACGATATGCTGGTCAGTCAGACGCGTACGCTGCTGGTTCGCCAGATGGGGGTGCGAAACAGTGAATCCACCCTCTATCAGAAAATGCTCGCGCAAGTGGCGAACCAGTATACCGATATGCGTCTGACGGACATGACCGGCGACACCGACGCCGCAAGCCTGTTCAGCACCGATGAGGTGGTGCCGGGGATGTTCACCCGTCAGGCGTGGGAGGAGGCGGTACAGCCAGCCATTGATAAGGTGGTGAATGAACGTCGCGAGGAGATGGACTGGGTGCTGAGCGACAGCAGACAGCCCGCCACGCAGCAGACCTCGCCGGAAGCCCTGAAGCAGCGGCTCACCGCACGTTATTTTGCCGACTTCAGTACCGCCTGGCTCGATTTTCTCAACAGTCTGCGCTGGCAACGGGCAGCGACCCTGTCCGACGCCATTGACCAACTCACCCTGATGGCGGATGTGCGCCAGTCGCCGCTGGTGGCGCTGATGAACACCCTGAATATCCAGGGGCGTACCGGTGAGACCGGCGAGGCGATATCCGATTCGCTGGTGAAATCGGCAAAAAACCTGCTCGGCGGTGATAAACAGCCGGCCATTGACCAGAGCGGCGGCCCGCGTGGCCCGCTGGAGGCGACCTTCGGCCCGGTACTGGCGTTGATTAACAGCCAGCAGAAAGGCGGTGGCAATACTGACCTGAGCCTGCAGACGTTTCTGACCCGCGTCACCCAGGTGCGCCTGCGGCTACAGCAGGTGACCAACGCCGCTGATCCACAGGCGATGACCCAGGCACTGGCACAGACGGTGTTTCAGGGCAAGGCGGTGGATTTAACCGAGACCCGCGATTACGGCAGTCTGGTGGCAGCGGGGCTCGGGCAGGAATGGAGTGGTTTCGGGCAGACGATGTTTGTGCGGCCCATGGAGCAGGCCTGGCAGCAGGTACTGACTCCGGCGGCTGAAAGTCTGAATGCACAGTGGCAGACCGCTGTGGTGGATGACTGGAACAGCGCCTTTGGCGGGCGGTATCCGTTTAAAGATGTCAGCAGCGAGGTCTCACTGCCGTTGCTGGCCAGATACCTCAACGCTGATTCCGGACGTATCACCCGTTTTCTCCAGACCCGTCTTAACGGCGTGCTGCACAGGGAGGGGAGTCACTGGGTGCCGGACAGCATCAACGCCCAGGGGCTGACCTTCAATCCGGCCTTCCTCAGGGCGGTTGATACCCTGAGCCATATTTCCGATGTGGTGTTCACCCGCGGGGAGGCGGGGTTGTCCTTTGAACTGCGCCCGGGAACGGCGGATGGCATCATGGAGACGCGGCTGGTTATCGACAGCCAGAAGCTGACTTATATGAACCAGATGCCCGCCTGGAAGCGTTTTACCTGGCCTGCGGACACCGAAGCGCCTGGTGCGGCATTAAGCTGGATAAGCACCCAGGCCGGCACCCGGCAGTATGCGGATATGTCCGGGGCGTGGGGCTGGATCCGGCTGCTGGACAAGGCGTCAGTCAGCGCGTATCCCGGCACGGGCAGCAGTTACAGTCTCACGTGGCAGGCGCAGGATGGCAGACCGCTAAACTACACCCTGCGTACCGAGGCGGGAGAGGGCCCGCTGGCCCTGCTGAAGCTGCGAAACTTCAGCCTGCCGTTGCAGATATTCACCGTCAGCGAGCCTGCCGCTGACCCCCTGGCTGATGACACCGACCCCACAGAGGAAACGTACTGATGGCATCCGTTCACACACTGATTACAGCCTGCCAGGCCGCGCCGGAAGCGCTGGCGGAACAGGCGCAGCAGCGCCTTTCCCTGTGGGACTACTGGCTGCGGCCAGTACAGGCGGACAACCCCACCGGCGCTGACCCCGGCTACGACGATGATTTTCAGCTGATGCGCGAGGAGGTCAATAAACTTTCCGGGGCAGATGCCAACCTGATTTGTACCCTTGCGGAAAAACTGCTGACCACCACCACAAAAGATATTCGTGTCGCCACGTATTACGCCTGGGCGCGACTGCACCGGGAGGGTGAAGCGGGACTGGCAGACGGACTGGATCTGCTGGCGGGTTTAATGCAGCGCTTTAACATACAGTTGCACCCACAACGCGAACGCAGCCGACAGGGGGCGCTGGAGTGGCTCGCCAGCACCAGAATGCTCGACAGCCTGTCTCTGTACCCGGAGGCCAACAACGCTGACACCCTGCGCATTGCCGGTGCCCTGTGGCTTACGGAGCAGGTGGCGGAAGGCGCCATCCCCGGCGCGCTGTATCAGGCGCTGGAAACCCGGTTACAGAAATCCGGTGGCCCGGATGCGGTGGTGCCGCAGAATGTCAGCGACACGGGTCACGCAGCCACATCACACGTCAGCGTACCGTCGCTGACAGGCATCGCCTCAGGCCAGGAGTTACTCTCACAGGCGCGGATCCTGGCGGACTACCTGAGAAATCAGCCGGACGGCTGGTTATCCGCCCACCGGCTGATAAAGAACCTGCGTCACGACACCCTGCGTCAGCTACCGCCGCTTCTGGCCGACGGCAAAACCCGCATCGAGCCGCCAAAACCGGATCAGCGCGCACTGCTGAAACGGCTCTACCTGCAACAGAGCTGGCGTGAGCTGATGGAAGAGGCGGACAGCCTGCTGTCGCGCGGCGCAAACCACCTGTGGCTGGATGTGCAGTGGTATCTGCACCAGGCGCTGCTGAAATCCGGGCGGGAGCACGAAGCGGCGATTATCCAGGCCGACCTGAAAGGCCTGCTCTCGCGCCTGACCGGGCTGGAGACGCTGGCCTTTAACGACGGTACGCCTTTCGCCGATGAAGTGACCCTGAACTGGATCCAGCAGCAGGTGATGGACAGCGGCGGGGGCTGGCAGGAGGACTCAGCCGTGACAGCGGCGACCGCTTCCGGCGATAACGATATCCTGCAACTGGAGAGCGAAGCGCTCACACTTGCCGACAGCGACGGCCCCGATGTGGCGCTGTCCTGGCTGCAAAATCGTCCTGGTATCATCACGGTACGCAGCTGCTGGCTGCTGCGCCTGTTAATGGCGAGAGTGGCCGAACAGACCGGTAAAAACGAGCTGGCGCTGCACCTGCTGGGCGAGCTGGATGGTTTTGCTGCTGCCATCACGCTCACGCAGTGGGAGCCGGACCTGCTGTTCGAGATAAAAGCCCGGCGCCTGAAGCTGCTGCGGATCAAGGCCGGACGTAATGATACGGATAAAACACGCCTGAATCCGGAGATGGAGCATCTGCTGGCGGGGCTGATTGCCATCGACCCGGCAAGAGCCGCCGTACTGTGCGCCTGACTTTTTTGCTCCCTGAACGCTGAGAAATTAAATGGAAGATTTAACCCTGCGTTATTTTGACGCTGAAATGCGTTACCTGCGCGAGGCGGCGAAAGAGTTCGCGCAGACCCACCCCGACCGGGCGGCAATGCTCGATCTCGACAAAGCCGGCACACCTGACCCGTATGTTGAACGGCTGTTTGAGGGCTTCGCCTTCTCCATGGGACGTCTGCGCGAAAAGATAGATGATGATCTGCCGGAGTTGACCGAAAGTCTGGTGAGCATGCTGTGGCCGCACTACCTGCGTACCATCCCGTCCCTGTCGGTGGTGGTGCTGTCGCCGGATGTGCCGGCGATGAAAATGGCGGAAACGTTGTCCGCCGGGCTGGAAATTAGCTCGCGCCCGGTCGGTCCTAAAAACACTGTCTGCCGCTACCGCACCACCCGGGATCTGACGCTGAATCCGCTCGCGGTGGAAAAGGTCATTATGACCACGGAGCCTGACGGGCGTTCGCTCCTGCGGGTGCGTTTTGCCTGTAGTACGCAGGCGGACTGGCCGCAGACTGACCTCCGGCATCTGCCGCTGTACCTGGGTGAAGATAGGGTGACGGGCAGCAGCCTGCACCTCTGGCTGACAAAACGTCAGGCGGCGCTGTACATTCGCCTGCCCGGGCAGACGGAGCGGATCGCACTGGACGGTTATTTCTCCCCGGGCGGTTTTGCTGAGGAAGATCGGCTGTGGCCAAAGGGCGACAGCGCCTTCAGCGGTTATCAGTTGCTGCTGGAGTATTTCACCTTCCGCGAAAAGTTTATGTTCGTCCATCTTAACGGGCTGGAAAATATCACGCTCCCGGCGGGTACGGCGTACTTCGATATCGAGGTGGTGTTCAGCCAGGTATGGCAGAGCGATTTACCGGTAACAGACAGCAGCCTGCGCCTGCACTGCGTGCCGGTAATTAACCTGTTCACCCTGGAAGCTGACCCGCTGACCATTAGCGGGCTGGAGAGTGAATACCTGCTGCGCCCGAAACGTCTTCAGGACGGGCATACCGAGATTTACTCGGTGGACAGCGTCAACGGCTCCGGGCGCACCGGCGAAGCGCACTATGTGCCGTTCACAAGTTTTCGCCATCAGGGCGGCATGATGCGTCGTCACGCGCCGGAACGGTATTACCACACCCGCGTGAAGCGGGGCGTCACCGGGATGCACGATACCTGGCTGATACTGGGCGGCCAGCAGTGGGAATCTGACCGGATGCTGGAGCGGGAAACGGTCTCGCTGCGCATCACTGGCACCAACGGCCAGTTACCGCGCCGGGCGTTGCAGAGCACGCTGCTGGACCGCTGTGAACAGGTCTATGACACGCCCCTCACCGTGCGTAATCTCTGCAAGCCGACGCTGCCCGCATACCCGCCTGCGGAGGATCGTTTCCACTGGCGGGTGATGAGCCATCTGGGCTCCCGGTTTCTCAATATGATGAGCAGCGCTGAGGTGCTGCGCGGCACGCTCTCGCTCTATAACTGGCGGGACGACGAACTGAACAACCGTCGCCTCGATGCCATCCTGGATGTCAGGCACCACCGCATTCAGCGCTTTGAGGACGGTTTTTTGCTGCGCGGGCTGGACGTGGAGGTGACGCTCGACAGCAATGGATTTACCGGAGAAGGCGATATCCACCTGTTTGGCGAACTGCTCAACCGCTTTTTCGCCCTGTATGCCGATATGAACCAGTTTAACCAGCTCACGCTCATTGTTCAGCCAGAAGGAAAATATATCCGGTGGAAAGAGAATCACAGTCCGCGCCTGCCCGGCTGATGGCGCAGGTACGGCACCAGCTGCCGTACATGAATTTTTACCGCTTCTGCCAGTTGCTGGAACAGAGCCAGCCGGAGATGCCGGTGCCCGGCAGCGACTGGCGGGTGCGGCAGGAGCCGGTGCGTTTTCGCCCGCATCCGGGGATGGGGTTTCCGGCCGGTGAAATCCACAGTACAGAAGACCCGGAACATCCGCATCTGCCGCCGTCGGTGCGTGTCACCTTTATGGGGCTGTACGGCGTGGAGTCGCCGCTGCCGACCCACTACACCGACGATATCGCTCAGCGACGGGAAGGGCACGACGCGACGCAGGATTTTCTGGATATTTTCAGTCACCGGCTGATTACCCAGTATTACCGCATCTGGCGTAAGTATTCGTACCCGGCCACCTTTCAGGCCGGCGGCGCTGACAACACATCACAATACCTGCTGGGCCTGGCGGGGCTGGGGATAACCGGCTGCGCGAAGACCGCTGGTACGCCGCTGTCGCGTTTTCTGGCGCTGCTGCCGGTGATGATGCTGCCGGGACGGACGGCGGAGGGAATGGGGGCGCTGGTGCGGCTGCTGGCGCCGGATACCCGCGCAACGGTGTATCACCACGACCGCTGCCGTATCCCGCTGAAGCAGCCGGTTGCGATGAGTACATGCCAGCCGGTCAGCCTGAAGCACCGTCCGGTGATGGGCACGCATGCCACGGATGTGAACGGCCAGGTGCTGTTGCGCCTGAGCACGGACAACCCGGAAGAGGTCCGGGGCTGGCTGCCGGGCGGCGACCTGCACGCCGACCTGATGGCGCTGCTGCACGTGTGGCTGGGCGCGCACCTGGATGTACGTATGCAGTTATGCGTTGCCCGGCATTTACTGCCGGATGCGCGGCTGTCCTGCAATGCGGAACAGACCGCGCAGGTCGGGCGCACGGCGGTGCTGCGTCCCCTAAATGCGCAACAGAACAGAAACGACATTATCACCATTCACCTTGGACGCTTTCAGCGCGTCCGGGAAAACATTCAGCGAAGGAAGAACGATGAAGATGGCGATTACCGCTGGTAAAGCGCTGGCACTCTCTCTGGCGACCCTGTTAACCGGCTGCGGCCTGACGCAGAAAGTGACGGACGGCACCGTCGCCGTCACGAAGTCTATTTTTTACAGAGAGGTGAAAACCCTTCACCTGGATATTCAGGCGCGCGAAGGGGTGAACAACAACGCGAAGGGGGCATCGCTGGCAACGGTGGTGCGAATTTACCAGCTTAAAGAGCGTAAGGCGTTTGACAGTACTGACTATCCGTCGCTGTTCGCCAGTGACAGTCAGGCCATTAAAGCCGATCTTGTGGCGGAAAAGGATATCCGCCTGCGCCCTGGCGAATCGGTGACCCTGGATATGCCGATGGAAGAGAGCGCACAGGTTGTGGCGGTGGCGGGGATGTTTATGGCACCGGACCAGGTAAACGATACCTGGCGTATTACCCTGACCCGTGACGACCTTGACCCGGATAAGGCGCGGGTTATCGAAGTCAGTAATAATCGTCTGACGCTGAAACCGCTGGAGGGGGAATGATGCCGCGTCCGTCTCTGTATGACATGCTGTACGGTAACTTCGCCGGCGGGCTTGACCTGCACAGCGTCAGTGAGGAGAACCAACTGATTTTATCAGTACTCGATAACATGCAGCGCATCCTCAACTGCCGCGCCGGTACGCTGGCCCACCTGCCGGACTACGGCCTGCCGGATATGACAAAAATCCTCCAGGGAATGCCCGGTACCGCCCATCAGCTGATTACCACACTGTCGGCTGTGTTGCTGAAATACGAGCCGCGCCTGAGCCGGATTAACGTGGTGATGCAGGAACAGATTCAGCCCGGTGAACTCCGCTACGCCATTGACGCGGAGCTGAAGGGGGTGGGGCTGGTGCGCTACGGCACGGAATTTATGCCCGAGGGCAGGGTATTAATCCGTCATCTGAAACAACAGCAATACCTCGATGCACGAGCCGTCATCTAGTCATTACTCAGGTTAAAACAGTTATGACAACATGAACGACCAGACATTTATTTTACCCTGATCAGAAAAGGCACATTAAAGATTTACTTTTCAAGGGTTTATTGTGGCACTTATGCTGTAGCGGGTACTGAAATATTAATAATTGATTTCTTCGCCGCGAGTCATTGCATTTTATCTGGCGAAAAGGTTAATGGCTGAGGGGATATACCCTGAGCATGATGACGTCAATCATGGATACAGATATGAAAATGAGAATTCTTCTTCTTACGGTCAGTGTACTTTTTAACATGCAGGCTGATGCCGCCCGTGGTAGACAGCCCTGCTCGGGCTCAAAAGGTGGCATAGCACACTGTACATCGGATGGTCGTTTTGTCTGCAATGACGGAAGTCTGAGCCAGTCGAAGCGATTCTGTTCAGGTTATGGTGCCTCCGAACTGCCCCGGCAGGTAAAACCCTCCCCCTCCGCCAGTAAAGCGCAGACGAAAAAGAAAACAGCCGTGAAAGGCCAGGAGCAGCGTGTTGTAGAAAACAATGCGCAGTTCGATACACAACCGCTGCAACCTACATGCGCCCCTCTCTATATGGCCAACAAGCCCGGATTCACCCATTTACCCATTTGTTCAGGAAATCAGTATTAATCCGCCAGTGTAAACGTTCTTTGTCTGTTATTCGAACTGATAAGACGCGTGCAGGTGGTAACCCACCTGCACGCGCTGGACGACCTGTTACAGCGTCTGGCATTAAAGCATGCCGTTCGCACCTTCCGGCTACATGGCGAACTTACTGCATGGCTGGCGTTTATGTTTTCTGCATGATTGATAAAAGGGAGGGAAAATTATGACCAGGGCTGAAGAGTTTTGTCGTTCCTGAAATGTGAACACTGGCAGATGGATGCGCACGCATCGCTCAAAAAACGATCTTTTTCGGGCGGATACTGAGATCAGAAAAGCATATGACCTTGAACAGTAATCACAATGACTGGAGGGATATGCTAATGAAGCGACAAGATATAAACGCATTAAAGAATTTTGATTTTCTGGCACGCAGTTTTGCCCGTATGTACGCCCTGGGCCAGCCAGTTGATATCGATGCCGTGACCGGCAATATGAATTATGAACAGCAGGCATGGTTCCGGGAGCGATATGACCACTACCGAAAGCAGGCTGAGCGGGCGAGAGTGATAGAACTGCGATGATGTAACGAATAACGGGCTTAACGGCCCGTTGCGTTTTTTAAGTTCCAGCTACATTTTGCAGCTCCTGAGGTTGAAATATTGTGCGGTAACCTCATATAGAAAGCGGGTAAGGAATACCTGCCCGTAAGACATGAACTTTTTGAATATTCTTTTTACTGTTCAGGAGGTACATGATGACTCTGAGAGCTTTTCCCATGTTGAACGATCTCTCCGACTCTCTGTTTGCGGACCGTTTTAACCGTATCGATCGCCTTTTTAGCCAGCTAACCGGCAGTACGCCGTTGCCCTCCACGCCTTCTTACAATATCCGGCGGGTGGGTGATAACCGCTATGAACTGACGCTGAGCGTGCCGGGCTGGAAAGAGAGCGAACTGGAAATTGAAACCGTTGGCGGTCAGCTGAATATCAGCGGTAAACGTGAAGAAGAGAAAACCGAAAACGGCGAAGAAGGGTGGATCCATCGGGGTATCAGCCGCAGCGACTTCCGGGCCAGCTATAGTCTGCCGGAGCATGTGAAAGTAACCGGCGCTTCGCTGGAAAACGGCTTGCTGGCGATTGAATTACACCAGGATATCCCGGAAGAAGAGAAACCGCAGCGCATCGCCATCAACAACAACCCGGCGATTGAACATAAGCCGTAATCATTGATTGACGTTGTTTTCACGCCCGGCAAACGCCGGGCGTTTTGCTAACCTGATGGGGCTTATGCCATTCCGCTCTTTCGCTGCACGCGCGGGCTGGAGGTCACTTTCGATGTGCTTAAAAGGTTTGCTGCCTCTGCATGAGGCTGAACGGGAATGAAATGTGCGGGAAAAAAGATTGGTGCGTCTGAATGGACTCGAACCATCGACCCCCACCATGTCAAGGTGGTGCTCTAACCAACTGAGCTACAGACGCAAGATGGTGCGTTCAATTGGACTCGAACCAACGACCCCCACCATGTCAAGGTGGTGCTCTAACCAACTGAGCTATGAACGCATTGTGTTGTCGGTGACAACGGGGACGAATATTAGCGGCACAGCCCCAAGGTGGCAAGAGGGAAAATGCATTTTTCTCTCTGATTTCACGCGATTGCTTCATTACCGCGCAAAGTGAAGAGAAAGTAGCCGCCAGCCGGCGGCTACTGTGTCATTAACGTGCAGCGCGCTGCAAAATTACCGCAGACGGCTGACGTTGCAGGAAGCGCATACGCAGCATCATCATAATGGCCGCAGACGTTAAGCCGATGATAAAGCCCATCCAGAATCCGGCTGGCCCCATGCGATCCACCACCAGATCCGTGAGCGCCAGAATGTACCCGCACGGCAGACCCAGCACCCAGTAAGCGATAAAGGTGATGAAGAAGATGGAACGCGTATCTTTATACCCACGCAGCACGCCGCTGCCAATCACCTGGATGGAGTCAGAGATCTGATAAATAGCCGCCAGCAGCATCAGATGCGAGGCCAGGGTCACTACCTCCGGGTTGTCGTTATAGAGCAGGGCAATTTGCTCACGCAACAGCACGGTAAAGAGCGCGGTACAGACTGCCATGCAGACGCCGACGCCGAGGCCGGTGCGGGCTGCCGTTTGCGCGTCCAGCGTCGAGCCTTGCCCCAGACGGAAGCCCACGCGAATCGTCACCGCGGCAGCCAGGGACATCGGCAGGACGAACATCAAAGAGCTGAAGTTCAGGGCGATCTGGTGTCCTGCGACATCAATAATCCCTAACGGCGAGACCAGCAGGGCGACGACGGCAAACAGCGTCACTTCGAAGAACAGCGCCAGCGCAATGGGTAACCCCAGCTGAATGAGACGGGTCATGAGCGTCCAGTCAGGTGCGCTGAACGAGGTGTCGTTACGAATGTCACGCATGGATCGCGCATGTTTAATGTAGGTGAGCATACAGCCGAACATCACCCAGTACACCGCAGCCGTTGCCACGCCGCAGCCCACGCCGCCGAGTTCCGGCATGCCAAAATGACCGTAAATGAAGATATAGTTCACGGGAATGTTCACCAGCAAGCCGATAAAGCCCATCACCATGCCCGGCTTGGTTTTTGCCAGCCCTTCACACTGGTTACGTGCCACCTGGAAGAACAGATAGCCGGGCGCGCCCCAGAGCAGGGCGCGTAGATAACCGACCGCCTTATCCGCCAGCGCCGGGTCGATATTATGCATGGCGCGAATAATATACCCGGCGTTCCACAGGACGATCATAATCAGGACGGAGACACCCCCGGCCAGCCAGAAGCCCTGGCGCACCTGATGGGCCACGCGGTCGCGTCGACCGGAGCCGTTAAGCTGCGCGATAACGGGCGTCAGCGCCAGCAGCAGGCCGTGACCAAAAAGAATGGCCGGAAGCCAGATTGAGGTTCCGATCGCCACGGCGGCCATATCGGTGGCGCTGTAACCACCGGCCATTACCGTATCCACAAATCCCATTGCGGTTTGGGCTACCTGCGCGACGATCACCGGTATGGCCAGTGCCAATAACTGACGCGCTTCGATCATATACTTCTGCACGTGAACACCTTTGTATTGTAGTTATTTGAGAGACTAAAAAGGCCGCCGTTACTGGCAGCAAGAAGAAAAAACAGAGGGATGCCAGCTATTGTAGCGGGGTTTAACTAATTATCTAGTGAAAAAATCGCCAGAAATTGCGCATCACTGGCAACCTGTTTTTTCAACTGTTATTGTGGTGGGATTATACGGTGTCATCGCCGTTCGGAATGAACAGGAGCTGTAAGCATGTTTACTGGTATTGTGCAGGGCACTGCCAAAGTGGTGTCCATTGATGAAAAACCTAATTTCCGTACTCATGTTGTTGAGCTGCCGGAATATATGCTTGAGGGCATCGAAACCGGTGCCTCGATTGCCCATAACGGCTGCTGCCTGACCGTGACCGAAATTAACGGCAACCAGATTAGCTTTGATTTAATGAAAGAGACGCTGCGGATCACTAACCTAGGCGAGCTGGTGGTAGGCGATACCGTCAACGTTGAGCGCGCGGCGAAGTTCAGCGATGAGATTGGCGGCCATTTGATGTCCGGGCACATCATGACCACTGCCGAAGTGGCGAAAATCGTGACCTCGGAAAATAACCGTCAAATCTGGTTTAAAATGCAGGACCCGTCATTAATGAAATACATCCTCTATAAAGGATTTATTGGCATTGACGGGATTAGCCTGACGGTGGGAGAAGTGACGCCAACGCGTTTTTGCGTGCATTTAATTCCTGAAACGCTGCAGCGCACCACGCTGGGCGCGAAAAAATTGGGGCATCGCGTGAATATCGAAATCGATCCGCAAACCCAGGCCGTGGTTGATACGGTGGAGCGCGTGCTGGCAGCAAAAGAAGCCGCAATAATAAAGACCGCAGAAGAAGAATAAAAAATAACCCCGGCTATCCGGGGTTATTTTTTTAGCGTGCGACACGCAGTCCGTGTTCAATCCCCCGGCTGAATACCACCTGCCAGAGCTGAATATCCCGTGCGCGAAACGCCCCCGCGCAGGCATTCAGATAATAGCTAAACATCCGTTTAAATCGTTCTGAATAGTTGTCCGCAATCTCGGGCCAGGCTTTCTGGAAACGTTCATGCCACGCCATTAAGGTGGTGTCGTAGTCCGCGCCAAAGTTATGCCAGTCTTCCATCACGAAATGGGATTCACTGGCATTGGCAATCTGGCGAACGGACGGTAAACAACCATTCGGAAAGATGTATTTATTGATCCACGGGTCAACGTTGTTATCGGTCCGCTTAGAGCCGATGGTGTGCAGCAGGAAGAGGCCGTCCTGTTTCAAATTACGATCCACCACCTCAAAGTAGGTGTCGTAGTTTTTTGGCCCCACGTGCTCGAACATGCCGACGGAAACGATCCGGTCGAACTGCTCGTTCAGGTCACGGTAGTCCTGCAGCCGGATATCCACATCAAGACCCTGACAGCGCTCCCGCGCCATTTTTTGCTGTTCCGCTGAGATCGTCACGCCGACCACGCTGACGCCGTAGTGCTTCGCCATAAAATACGCCAGCCCGCCCCAGCCGCAGCCGATATCCAGCACGCGCATGCCGGGCTGTAGCTGCAGCTTCTCGCTGATCAGGCGCAGCTTGGCCTGCTGTGCTTCCTCAAGCGTCGACGCGTCTTTCCAGTAGGCGCAAGAGTATTGCATGAAAGGGTCCAGCATGCGGCTGAACAGGTCGTTGCCGAGATCGTAATGTTCTTTGCCGACGATCCAGGCGCGTTTTTTACTTTGCAAGTTAAACAGTCGGGCAGAGGCGACACGCAGGGTGTCTTTCAGATTGCGGGGGAGTTGATTTTCCAGACCGGCACGCAACACGCTGGCAAAAAAGATATCCAGACGTTCGCACTCCCACCAGCCATCCATATAGCTTTCTCCCAGGCCTAACGATCCTTCCCGCAACACGCGTTTAAAAAAGTCGGGATGTTTTACCTGGGGATCGGATGGCGAAGATCCGTTGATAGTGATGCCTGCTCGACCTAACAGTTCACTGACGATCCGGGACCAGTTGTCGTCCGGAACGCTGACTTCTTCTATACACGATGAACTCATAGCTTCTCCATCACCCTGATGTGATCAGAACCTTCAAACAGCGTAGACGCTTTTTTTGGTTTGTGAGAAATCTCACGGTAAATACCGCGAGGCTAGTATCCGACGTAGAACAGAGGAAGGGAGATAACCCTTGCCGAAATGCCTTCCATGGTAAAACGGGAGCACTCCGGCTCCCGTTAACACTTAATATTTATCGTATTTAATCGAACCAAATTTAGTATAGGCCTCAAAATTAGGTGATTCAATAGAAAATTGTTAGCAACCTAATCACTGAAATGTAACATGATTTCTGGCGCAATCAGGCATGCGAAGTTTCCACCTGCGCGCCGTTATCCTGCTCGCGCTGCGCGGACGCCTGCATGCGAAAACCCAATACCGCCAGCGCTACGGTGAACAGCATCACGCTGGTGGTGGTCAACAGCGGCGTGGCAATCAGCGCCGAGACCACCAGACTTGCGAGGAAGCAGAGACCCAGCTGCAGGGTATTTTGCAGCGCGGCGGCGCGGCCTGTCGCCTGCGGGAACGGACGTAACGCCTGTGCCACCACGATCGGGTAGATCGCTCCGTTTGCCACGGCCATCACGCAGAAGGGGATCAAAATTTCTGCCAGGCCCGCGCCCGGAATAAACCCGACGGCCCAGGTGCCGATGACGCTCAGCGCATAGAGCACCAGCAGCCAAGGCAGCATCTGCTGACCTTCCCATTTTTGCAGCGCCGCGCGGCAGCCGTACCCGCCCACCAGGAACGCGATGGTCTGCGGAACATAGCTCAGACCGATGGCCGCCGGGCTGTAGCCCATATCGTGCAGAATAAACGGCGAGCCGGTGAGCCACGCGAAGAAGCTGGCCGAACAGGCGGCATAAATCAGGACATTCCCGCGATACGCCTTGGCGCTCAGCAGGGAGGTGAAGGTAATCGGCGTCGCGTCGGCATGCGCCTCTTTTTTATGCGCGGGCTTAAGGGCAAACGCCGGCAGCATCAGCACCAGCGTGATAGCAAACAGCGTGGCAAAAATGGCCTGCCAGTCAAAGTGCGCGAGGATCCAGCTGCCCAGCAGCGGAGCCAGGGCAGGGGAGAGGCCCACCAGCGGCATAATGGTGGCGAAAATACGGTTTGTGCGGTTAGCCGGGTAGTAGTCGGTCACCAGCGCCTGCCAGGTCACCGCCGCAGCACAGACGCCCACGGCCTGAACGAAGCGCAGCACCAGCAGCCAGGTGGCATCGCGTACCCACAGCATCCCCAGGCAGCCCACGGCAAAAATGGCCAGACCCAGCAGCAGCACCGGTTTACGGCCGAAGCGATCCGAGAGCGGTCCCCAGAGCAGCTGGGCGAAAGCAAAACCGGCAAGGAACAGGCTCAGGCTGGCGCTGATGGCCGCGGCAGGGGTTTGCAGGTCTTCCTGCATCGCGGCAAACGCGGGCAGGTACATGTCGGTGGCCAAAAAGCCCAGCACGCTTAAGCCGCCGAGCCAGACTAAAAATCCTTTCCTGGGTTGCATTCTTTTATTCTCCTGAGGAGGTAGGTGTACGTTGGCGCAGAGTGTAGGGAGTGCAAAGCGGCTTGTGAAACGCTAATATTTGGCGGGTGCATTCAAAAATTTTGCAGGCTAAATATGTGGTCAGATTATTCCCTTGAAGTGGTTGATGCCGTGGCGCGTAACGGCAGCTTTACCGGTGCCGCCCAGGAGCTGCATCGCGTTCCCTCGGCTATCAGCTATACGGTGCGCCAGCTGGAAGCGTGGCTGGCGGTCCCGCTGTTCGAGCGGCGCCATCGCGACGTGGAGCTCACGCCTGCCGGCGCGTGGTTTTTGAAGGAAGGGCGGTCTGTTATCAAAAAAATGCAGATCACCCGTGAGCAGTGCCAGCAGATCGCCAACGGCTGGCGCGGGCATCTCGCTATCGCGGTGGATAACATCGTTAAGCCGGAACGGACCCGGCAGATGATCGTCGATTTCTATCGTCATTTTACCGACGTCGAACTGCGTGTTTCGCAGGAAGTGTTCAACGGCGTCTGGGATGCGCTGGCGGACGGCAGGGCGGAGATGGCGATTGGCGCGACGCAGGCGATCCCGGTCGGGGGACGTTACGCCTTTCGCGACATGGGTATGCTGAGCTGGAAATGCGTGGTGGCCAGCGATCATCCTCTGGCAGCGATGGAAGGTCCGCTGAGCGACGATACGCTGCGCAACTGGCCGTCGCTGGTGCTGGAGGATACGTCCCGTTCATTGCCCAAGCGTATCACCTGGCTTCTGGATAACCAGCGGCGGGTGGTGGCTCCTGACTGGGAATCATCGGCGACGTGCCTCAGCGCCGGGCTGTGCGTCGCGATAGTGCCCGCTCATTTTGCGCGTCCGCGCATCGATACCGGAGAATGGGTTGAACTGACGCTAGAGAATCCGTTCCCGGACGCGGCCTGCTGCCTGACCTGGCAACAAAATGATGTCTCGCCCGCCATGGCCTGGCTGCTGGATTATCTGGGAGACAGCGAAACTCTAAACCGGGAATGGTTACGGGAGCCAGCGTAGCTGGCCCCGTCAAAGGATTAACGGCGGTAGTCGCGGAACGGACCGTCCGCAACGGAACGGCGTTCAATCAGGCGCGGGTGAACTTCAATGGACTGCGACTCTTCGCGTTTGTTGACGATCCTGTCCAACAGCATATTGAAGGCCGTTTCGCCCAGCGAATCTTTTGGCTGGTGAATGGTTGTCAGCGCCGGGGTGAAGAAGCGCGCGTTACGCACGTTGTCATACCCGATCACGGAAATATCCTGCGGTACGCGCAGACCCAGCTCATCGGCGGCGCAGAGTGCGCCCATGGCCATGATGTCACCCCCGCAGAAAACGGCGGTCGGGCGGTGCGGCTGGGAAACGATCTGTTGCATTGCGCGGTAGCCTGATTCCGGCTCAAAGTCGCCCTGCACGATCCAGTTTTCCGGCACGGTGATGAGCGCTTCTTCCATCGCTTTCATAAAACCGGCCAGACGGCCCGCGCCGGTGTTACGCTCCAGCGGACCGGGGATCACGCCAATCTCGCGGTGACCGCGTTCGATCAGGTAACGACCCGCCATGTAACCGCCTTCGAAGGCGTTGTCGATAACGGAGTCGGTGAAGTCCGCGCGCGCTTCACCCCAGTCCATGACCACCATGGGGATATGGCGATACTCTTCCAGCATCGACAGCACGGATTCCGGGTACTCGGAACACATGACCAGCAGGCCATCGACGCGCTTTTGCGCCATCATCGACAGGTAGGCACGCTGTTTTTCTATGCTGTTCCACGCGTTGCCCAGAATCAGGGTATAGCCTTTCTGGAAGCAGTTCTTCTCTACCGCTTCTATGATCTCGGCAAAATAGGCCGCTTCACTGCTGGTCGCCAGCAATCCAATGGATTTGGTGTGATTAACCTTGAGGCTGCGCGCAACCGCACTTGGCGAATAGTGCAGCTCTTTGATCGCAGCCCAGACGGCGTTGCGCGTCTCTTCCGCCACAAAGCGGGTTTTGTTAATTACATGTGATACGGTTGTAGTGGAAACGTTTGCGCGTTTTGCTACGTCTTTAATTGTTGCCATTAAATGTCACTCCAGACCATATCCTAAACTCCTGAAAAACTTGAAGGTAAACGTTTGCCTTCTCTCACCCTTATCACGCAATCTTGAATTGCGGCACGCCGGGAAAACGACACGGGACGTCAGGAGGGGGTCAATGGCCGGTACGCTAATAAATTTAGCGTGGAATTTTGTCCTATCTTGATGAAAAGGGGAAGAGGTAAAGTGTTTATCAGCCTAAATCCAGGAAGATTTTTGACGTAAATTATGCAAAAATGAGCAGGCTCACTTTTCGTGGGGGGATTAAAAGGAGAAAAATTGATGAGTTCCGATCTGAAGTTTTCGCTGTTCACCACCGTGGTTGTGCTGGCTCTGATTGTCGCGGCGGGTCTGACGGCCGCGCTGCACTGATTTACGCGGAGGGAGAGCCTTCTCCCTCCCGCTCCCCCCGATTGTTACTCCTAAGGCAAAAATCTTTTGCCATTTTGTTAACTTCTCATTTTTTGTGATTGATGTCATGCTTTCCGCTTCTTTGTTCTGTGTCACCACATGACACGGCATCCGGAGTTGACGCATGAAAATCAATTTTCCCCTGCTGGCCCTGGCGATTGGCGCTTTTGGGATTGGCACCACTGAATTTTCCCCGATGGGGTTACTGCCCGTTATCGCCCGCGGCGTGGACGTCTCGATCCCTGCGGCCGGCATGTTAATCAGCGCCTACGCCATTGGCGTGATGGTGGGGGCGCCGCTGATGACGCTTCTTCTTTCACACCGCGCGCGCCGCAATGCGCTGATTTTCCTGATGGCGATTTTCACCCTCGGCAACGTGCTTTCGGCCATTTCGCCGGACTACACCACGTTGATGCTTTCGCGTATTCTGACCAGCCTTAACCACGGCGCGTTCTTTGGGCTGGGGTCGGTTGTGGCGGCAAGCGTGGTGCCGAAACACAAGCAGGCCAGCGCCGTAGCCACCATGTTTATGGGCCTGACCATCGCTAACATCGGCGGCGTTCCTGCGGCAACCTGGCTGGGCGAGGTCATTGGCTGGCGGATGTCCTTCCTGGCGACGGCCGGACTGGGCGTGGTCGCGATGGTGGCCTTGTTCTTCTCCCTGCCAAAGGGCAGCGCCGGAGAACGTCCGGAAGTGCGTAAGGAGCTGGCGGTGCTGATGCGCCCGCAGGTGCTCTCCGCGCTGCTGACCACCGTGCTGGGGGCAGGGGCGATGTTTACCCTCTATACCTATATTTCACCTGTGCTGCATGACATCACCCACGCAACGCCACTCTTCGTTACCGCGATGCTGGTGCTGATTGGCGTGGGCTTCTCGATTGGCAACTATCTCGGCGGGAAATTTGCCGACCGTTCCGTGAGCGGAACGCTGAAGGGCTTCTTAACCCTGCTGATTGTTATCATGATCGCCATTCCGTGGCTGGCGCGCAACGAGTTTGGTGCCGCGATCGCAATGGTCGTCTGGGGGGCTGCAACGTTCGCGGTGGTGCCACCGCTGCAGATGCGCGTGATGCGTGTCGCGCATGAAGCGCCGGGCCTCTCATCCTCGGTCAATATTGGTGCTTTCAACCTGGGCAATGCGCTCGGTGCGGCGGCCGGTGGGGCCGTGATTTCCGGTGGGCTGGGGTACAGTTTTGTGCCGGTGATGGGGGCGATTATTGCCGCGCTCGGCCTGCTGCTGGTGATGATGTCGGGTCGTAAACAGCCAGAAGCAGCCTGCGCTGCGAAATAAACCAAAAACGCAGAAGGGCGAACCCTTCTGCGTGTCTCTTACGCGGTGAAGTTCTTCGCCACAAAGTCCCAGTTAAGCAGTGCCCAGAAGTGCTCCAGGTAGTTAGGGCGCGCGTTACGGTAATCGATGTAGTAAGCGTGTTCCCATACGTCCACGGTCATCAGCGGCTTCGCGCTGGTGGTCAGCGGGGTGCCTGCGTTAGAGGTAGACACGATAGCCAGTTTGCCATCCGCCTCTTTGACCAGCCACGTCCAGCCTGAACCGAAGTTCTTGATGGCGGCATCGGTGAACTTCGCTTTGAATTCCGCGAAGCTGCCAAAGGCGGCGTTGATGGCGGTAGCCAGTTCACCGGCAGGTTCGCCACCGGCGTTTGGCGCCAGGCAGTGCCAGTAGAAGGTGTGGTTCCATACCTGAGCGGCGTTGTTGAATACGCCCCCCTCAGCGCTGCGGACGATCTCTTCCAGCGTTTTGCCTTCAAAATCGGTGCCCTTGATCAGGTTGTTCAGGTTGGTGACGTACGTCTGGTGATGCTTGCCGTAGTGATATTCCAGGGTTTCCGCAGAAATGTGCGGGGCCAGGGCGTCTTTTGCATACGGTAGTGCAGGTAATTCGAACGACATTGCTTCTCTCCTTATAGTTTTATACGTTGCCAATAACCCTACAGACAACAAGGACAGAATAGCAAATTGAAAGGGTATGCAAAAGAGGAACTTACCCTGCCATGGAGGCGGCAGGGCAGGGTTTAGCGAATGGTTTTTGGCGTCATCACGCGGCGCGCACCCACATAGTGGCGCACCCAATAATCTTCGCTGAGAGAGGTGATCTGAATGTCCTGACCGCTGCGCGGTGACTGGATAAATTTACCGTTACCCACATAAACCCCAACGTGATCGGCCGTACCGCGTCCCTGGGTGCGGAAGAACACCAGGTCGCCATTTTGCAGTTCGCCACGGTTTACAGGCGCGGCGTCGCGCAGATGGTACATCTCATTGGCGGTGCGTGGAATGCGAAACTTCACCAGATCTTTATAGGCATAATAAACCAGCCCACTACAGTCAAAACCGGTGCGCGGAGAGGTGCCACCCCAGCGATACGGTTTACCTATTTGCCCCATCAGTTTGTTCATCGCCGTTTTTTGCGCTTTCTGCATACGCGCTTTATGCACGTCAGCCAGCTTCGTCACTTTTGCGCATTTCGTTTTATGGCCTTTGCGCACGGTGCATTTTTCATTCACCAGGCTGGCGGTCGTGCGGGTGGTTTTGTGCGTGCCGGAACGGAGAGTTTTGGGTTTACTGGAGGCGGTCTTTTTGGTCTGAGCGGTGGTTTTCTTCTTTACTGTTTTACTGGTGGTTTTTTTCTTACGTTCTGTGGTTTTTGCCAGATGCGATTTTTGTACAGCAGAATGCCGCGCCTGTTCAGAGGCGTTCGCCGCTGGCGTAAATGAGAGTGTGGTAAACAGTAAAGCACAGAGCGTCATCGAGATTTTAGTTATCCGCGCCACTGGGCAGTCCCCTGATAAATGCAGGCCACAATGTATACCCGCGTGAGATTTACAAAACCTGTCGATTCTAATCCATAAAATCAGAAGAAGTTAATAGCATTTTTCATTCAAAAATTATGTTTCGTTAGCAAGTGCAAAAAAATTCACCATTCTGACGCACTCCTGTTCGCTCCTTAAGCAAAACCGCACCCCGTCTGGGGATAAACGACATTAGCAATGCAACTTTATGCGATAAGCGATAAAATAATTAGACGTGACAAAAATGTTATTTTCCGATGTCGGCCTGACCCGCTACAATGTCAGACTGATGCCGTAACAGAAGTTAAAGGAAGCAAGACATGAGCACCACTATTGAAAAAATTCAGCGCCAGATCGCTGAAAACCCGATTCTCCTGTACATGAAAGGTTCTCCGAAGCTGCCAAGCTGCGGCTTCTCCGCGCAAGCGGTTCAGGCGCTGTCCGCCTGTGGTGAGCGTTTTGCTTACGTTGATATCCTGCAAAACCCGGACATTCGCGCGGAACTGCCAAAATACGCCAACTGGCCGACCTTCCCACAGCTGTGGGTTGATGGTGAACTGGTCGGCGGATGCGACATCCTGATTGAAATGTATCAGCGCGGCGAACTGCAACAGCTGATCAAAGAGACTGCGGCGAAGTATAAAACCGAAGAGCCGGACGCAGAGTAAGTTTTCTGCGGATATAAAAAAGCGACCACATTATGTTGGTCGCTTTTTTTTGTCCTGTGGGGCTATTGATTACCCAACCTACGATTGAAGATCGGCCTCGTCGCCCATCGGCAGCGGCCAGCCGCCGAGACGTTTCCAGCGGTTGACGATCTCACAGAACAGCTCCGCCGTACGCTCGGTGTCGTATAACGCGGAATGCGCCTGGGTGCCGTCAAACGCAATACCCGCCGTGATGCAGGCTTTAGAGAGCACGGTTTGCCCCAGCGCCAGGCCGCTCAGCGCGGCGGTGTCGAAGGTCACAAACGGATGGAATGGATTACGCTTGAGCGAGGCACGCTCGGCGGCAGCCATAGTGAAGCTGTGATCAAAGGTGGCATTGTGGGCCACCATGATGGCGCGGCTACAGTCATTCTCTTTCATGCCTTTGCGCACCATTTTGAAAATGGCGTGCAGCGCCTCGTATTCGCTTACCGCCCCGCGCAGCGGGTTTGTCGGATCGATACCGTTAAAGGCCAGCGCCTCTGGCTGTAAGTTTGCCCCTTCAAAGGGTTCAACGTGGAAATGCAGCGTGGTGTCCGGTACAAGCCAGCCCTGTTCATCCATCTTCAGCGTGATGGCGGCAATCTCAAGCAGCGCATCGGTTTTAGCGTTAAATCCGGCTGTTTCAACATCAATGACAACGGGATAAAAACCACGAAAACGGTCGCACAGACCGGTAAATTGAGCGTTATCGGACATCAGGGTCTCTTACAAGGGGGAAAAAGCAGTGCGCATTATGGCAAATTTTGAGAGGGGATGCAGCAAAACAACGGGCGCATAGTGCGCCCTGCGGGATCAATTGCCCAGTCCGCGACCAGCGTCTTTGGCTTCGATCAGTTCGATTTTATAACCGTCCGGATCTTCCACAAACGCAATTACGGTGGTACCGCCTTTAACCGGACCGGCTTCACGGGTGACGTTACCGCCATTGCTGCGGATACGTTCGCAGGCTTCGGCGGCGTTATCCACTTCCAGCGCGATGTGGCCGTAAGCTGTACCCAGCTCGTAGCTGTCCACGCCCCAGTTGTAGGTCAGCTCGATGACCGCTTCATCAGATTCCGGGCCGTAACCGACAAACGCCAGGGAGTATTTATATTCCGGATTTTCGCTGGTGCGCAGCAGCTTCATGCCCAGAACGTTAGTGTAGAAATCGATGGAACGTTGCAGGTCGCCAACGCGCAGCATGGTGTGAAGTAGGCGCATAATTTCCTCATTAACCAGTGGAATGGATTATCTTTTTGAACAGAAACGATGTTTTAGTATAGCGGCGAAAGGTCGCCGCTATCAATGTACAAAGCGGGATTACAGTGAAGGGTAGTCGGTATAACCTTCCGCGCCGCCGCCATAGAAGCTTTCAGGACGCTGCGGGTTCAGTTCGGCTTTTTTCTGCAAACGGGCAACCAGATCCGGGTTAGCAATGTAGTCACGGCCAAAGGCCACGGCGTCGATCAGGCCTTTACCTATCAAATCCTCGGCTTTCTCTGCCGTATACGCACCCGCCCCGATAATCACGCCGTGGAAGCGCTCGCGCACTTTCTGACGGAAGGCTTCACTGTAAGGCTTGCCACCTGCCCAGTCCGGCTCGGACATGTGCAGATAGGCGATACCGCGTTTCGCCAGCTCTTCAATCAGATACAGCGCGTCTGCTTCTTCGTTCGGACCGTTGTCGACGTTCTGGAAAGTACCGATCGGGGAGACACGAATACCAATGCGGTCTGCGCTCCACTCATTACAGACAGCATCCACCACTTCAAGCACCAGACGCGCGCGGTTTTCAACGCTGCCGCCGTACTGGTCGGTACGCTGGTTGGAAGACGGGGACAGGAACTGATGCAGCAGGTAACCGTGCGCAGAGTGCAGCTCAACCAGGTCGAAGCCCGCTTCACGGGCGTTGGCGACGGCCTGACGGAAATCATTCACGATACCCGGGATCTCGTCCAGCTCCAGCGCGCGTGGCGTGGTGGTGTCGACGCGGATCGCATTACCGTTTTCATCGCGCAGGGAAGTGCGGGTATTGGCGTTCAGGGCAGAGGCAGAAACCGGCGCCTGACCGCCAGGCTGGATGCTGCTGTGTGAGATACGACCGGTGTGCCACAGCTGAACCACAATACGGCCATCTTCAGCATGCACGCCTGCGGTGATTTTTTTCCACGCGGCGATCTGTTCCGGGCTGTGCAGACCCGGTGCACCGGCGTAGCCTTTTGCCTGAGCAGAAATCTGCGTGGCTTCGGAGATAATCAGGCCCGCGCTGGCGCGCTGGCGGTAATACTCACCCATCAATGGCGTTGGGATATCGCCCGGCTCGATGCTGCGCAGACGGGTAAGTGGGGCCATAAACACGCGGTTTGGGGCAGTAACGGCACCCACTTTCAGTGGGGTAAACAGCTTTTCAGCGGACATAACGGCTCCTGAGTAGACCAGTCGACTAGTAAAAGGGTAAATAAAAACGCCGGCTACACGCCAGGCGCGGTAATACAGTTTTTCACATGCGCCAGCGCGCTTTCGAGCGGCACGGCGCTGCGAGACATTTTTGCTTGCAGGTTGGCGCCTAACCAGAGGGAATAGAGCACCTGTGCCTGCGTGAGCGGATCGCCGGAGAAGGAGAGCGTTTTTTCATTGCGCCCGCTCTCCAGCGCCTGAGCCAACAGGGCAATAACGCCGCTGGCCCCTTTATCCATTGCGGTGCGCATATCTTCGGAGAGATCGCACACTTCGGCAGACAGTTTTACCGTCAGGCAGCCGCTGATGATGCCCTGCTGACAGAACTGCGTCAGCGTTTCCTGATAGTAGTTCAGAACACGATCCCGGTAGTCACCTACACCGCTGGCGAAGTGGGTTGCCAGGCGCTGATGGTAGCTGGCGTAGTGCCGCTCCAGCATGGCAACGCCGAACGCCTCTTTGGATCGAAAATAGTGATAAAACGATCCCTTAGGTACTTCAGCGGTTTTTAACAACTCGCTCAGCCCCATACCGGTAAACCCGCGATGCATGCAAAGACGCTCGCCGGTAGCCAGCAAATGTTCTCGTGTATCGTGTTCAGTGTGTCTGCTCATGCCCTTACTCTAATAGACCGTTCGGTCTAATGCAAGCCCGCTTAGCGACGACATTGCGACAGAATATCCAGCTGCGGTTGATAAACCGCTGATTTCACGTCCATCATGCCCAGAACGGTGGCGAATAAATTGTCCTGTGAAACCGCCTCTTTTGCGGCATGGTCACGCAGGCAATCCGTGTTTACGCCGAAGTTTTTCGCATAATCCGGGGAGAGCCAGAACATAAACGGAATATGCGTTTGCTGCTCCGGGGCCAGCATATACGGCGTACCGTGCAGGTAAATTCCGCTTTCGCCCAGCGATTCACCGTGATCGGAGAGGTAAATGAGCGCCGTGTTCATGTTGGCCTGCCGGGCTTTTAGCGCGTCGATGGTTCTGCTGACCACGCTGTCGGTATACAAAATCGAGTTGTCATAGGTATTGATCAGCGACTGATGATCGCAATCCTGAATTTCATTGGTATCGCAGGTTGGGGTGAACTTGCGAAAGCTGTCCGGATAACGGTTGTAGTAGGCCGGACCGTGGCTGCCCATCAGATGAATAACCAGAACCGTATCCTGCTTTATTCCATCCAGTACGTTGTCCAGACGGTAGAGGTTGACGTCGTCGATACAGGATTTGTCCTTACAGAACTGATCCAGTTTCCACTGGGTCATGTCCGTGTGCGGCACGCGGTCGCAGGCGCCTTTACACCCGCCGTCGTTGTCGCGCCACAGCAGGTTGAAACCGGCATGGTTAAGTACATCGAGCAGACCTTCCTGGTGATGGGCGAGGTCCGCGTCATATTTTTTCCGCGTCATGCCGGAGAACATGCAGGGGACGGAAACGGCGGTTTCCGTGCCACAGGAGGAGGCCTGGGGGAAGTTGATGACATCCTGCTTTTTCAGCTCGGGGTTGGTTTCACGCGGGTAACCATTTAACGAGTAGTTTGCGGCGCGGGAGGCTTCGCCCACCACCACAATCAGCACGGTTTTCTTGCGTTGGCTGGAAATCAGCGCGCCTTTATGAGCATCCTCGCCAATGCGGACCAGCGTCTGGTCGCCGGCAAACCAGCGCATTTTGCTGTATTTCACCACGGCGCTCACGTAATTCGCCGGGGTAACCATTTTGACGATGCTTTTGTTATTGCGGAACAGAGAAGCATAGTCTTTATAAAACACCGCCGCGACCAGGATGATTACCAGCAGCGCACCCAGCATAGCGGCGACACGCGTCAGGAGGGCATACCACCATTTTCCGGTGCGAATGCGCGTCAGGGCTAAAATAATCGATGGAACCAGACCTGCAACGACCAGCCACAGGATCATCTGCGGCGTCACCAGAGCAGTCGCTTCCTGGGAATTAGTTTCGAACACGTTCACAATCATGTTCTGATCGATAACCGTGCCATAGGTATACATAAACCAGGTTGCGGCGGCGCATCCCAGGGTCAGGACAATCATGAGCGGCTTGCGAATAAAGGGAATATTCAGCAGGCTGAAGACAATCACCCAGCCGCAGAACAGCACCAGCGGCACGCTGGCAGCAAACAGGAGATCGTGCAGATGCGCAGGCGCAATGATTGACCAGCTGCGCTGGATAAACAATGCATTCAGTACGGTGAAGAAAAGTGCACAGCCCAGAGTAAATTTTATATCGTTACAGTGTAACTTTTTAGTGAACCACATGATGACCAGACCATTCGTTATATCAATGCGGCGAGTATAAGAAGGGAAGATTAGCGAAACCTTAATGCTCTGTATGTGGGGGTCATCCTTGCATGTAAGCCATTTAGGGTCTTCACTGTAGGGAATAATGACGTTCTGGAGGTAGGTGTGGCAGAGCAACTGGAGTTTTTCCCTGTCCAGAGCCCGTGCCGGGGTATTTGCCAGGTAGATGAACGAGGATACTGTCGTGGCTGCATGCGCACGCGCGATGAACGTTTTAACTGGCAAAATTTCAGCGACGCGCAAAAGCAGGAGGTCTTACGGCTCTGTCGACAGCGTCTGCTGCGTAAAATTCGTGCAAACAAAGCGGTTGAAAGCGAAGAACCTCAGCAACCTTCACTGTTTTAGCAGGGTAATTGCGTATACTGGTGACATGACTTCCTTGAGGAAAATGTTATGGTTCAGCGTATTACCCTTGCCCCGCAGGGCCCGGAATTCTCCCGATTTGTTATGGGCTACTGGCGCCTTATGGACTGGAATATGTCTCCGGTCCAGCTGGCGGACTTTATAGAAGAGCATCTCGATCTCGGGATCACCACCGTCGATCACGCAGATATTTATGGCGGCTATCAGTGCGAGGCTGCCTTTGGCGAAGCGCTGAAGCGTGCGCCGGCGCTGCGTGAACATATGGAGATTGTGACCAAATGCGGTATTGCCACCACAGCAAAACCGGAGCATGCGCTTGGGCATTACATCACTGACAGCGCGCATATCGTTAAAAGCGCCGAGCAGTCACTGATTAACCTGGCCACCGATCGTATCGACCTGCTGCTGATCCACCGACCCGATCCGTTGATGGATGCGGATGAGGTCGCGGAAGCCTTCCTGACGCTTCACCAGAGCGGCAAAGTGCGCCATTTTGGCGTGTCTAACTTCACCCCGGCACAGTTTGCGCTATTGCAGTCTCGCCTGCCGTTTACGCTGGCGACGAATCAGGTGGAGATCTCGCCTGTTCATCAGCCGCTGCTGCTGGATGGCACGCTCGACCAACTGCAACAGCTGCGCATCCGTCCAATGGCATGGTCCTGTCTGGGAGGCGGCCGCCTGTTTAACGATGAGGCATTCCAGCCGCTGCGTAACGAGCTTGAAACGGTGGCGCGCGAACTGAATGCGGAGAGTATCGAGCAGGTGGTTTACGCCTGGATCCTGCGCCTGCCGTCTAAACCGCTGCCAATTATTGGCTCCGGCAAAATTGAGCGCGTCCGCGCTGCGCTTGTGGCTGAGGAGCTGGATATGACGCGTCAGCAGTGGTTCCGCATCCGCAAGGCGGCGCTGGGCTACGACGTACCCTGAGCACGCCTGAACCTGACTTTCCGGTGAAATCTGCGCCGCTGGTATAGACTTAAGGTGCAAAAAATAACCCGTGGAGGTCTTATGAAGCGTTTTGCTCTGGCAATGGTCACGCTGGTTGTTTGTGCAGGTGCGCAGGCAGCCAGCAAGGACGTTGAAATGAATCTCGTCACTTCTCAGGGGGTAGGCCAGTCCATCGGGACGGTGAAAATCACCGAAACCGATAAAGGGCTGGAATTTGCTCCCGATCTCAAGGCTCTTCCACCCGGCGAACATGGTTTTCACGTTCATGCCAAAGGCAGCTGTCAACCCGCAATGAAAGAGGGGAAACCAACAGCTGCGGAAGCCGCAGGGGGGCATCTCGACCCGCACAACTCCGGTAAGCATGAAGGCCCGGAAGGGATGGGGCACCTCGGCGATCTGCCGGTGCTGGTGGTAAATAACGATGGTAAAGCCACCGATCCGGTTGTGGCGCCACGACTCAAAAAGCTTGACGAGGTCAAAGGCAAGGCGCTGATGGTCCACGTGGGCGGCGATAACATGTCCGATCAGCCTAAACCGCTTGGCGGCGGCGGGGCGCGCTATGCCTGCGGGGTGATCTGATCGCCAATCGTTCCGGGTGGCGGCGCCTGTTCAAGCTGTGACAGGGAGCAGTGCAGCCGCCAGATAATGGACGCCAGATCGCGGGCCGCAGGCTGATGATGGTGCGCCAGCGCGTCGCAAATACGCTGAAGCTCGGCGAGCGTGACGCTCAGGGGGCGCTGCTGCACCCCGCGCTCGCTCATCACATCTCGGAGCATGGAAATACAGTTATCACGGACCTGCGACAGCGGATCGGAACGCGTCTCCCAGGCGCGCAGCTGCCACACCACGTGCGAACAGTTTAACAGCACCACGCCCCAGCGCAGCAGCCAGCGACGGGAGAGTGAATCCTGGCTGTTGTTCAGCTGGCTGACATGATGGTAAACCAGCGATTCATACTCGCTTTCGCGCAGATGCGGCCTGCGGCTCAGCTGATCGACAAAACCCCTGCGCAACTCCCGAATATGCCTGCGGCTTTTACGCGCGTCCGAGCCCGGGCGTAGCACAGCGAAAGCCAGCCACGCCAGCCCCACGCCGAGGATCTTCGCCAGGTTGTCGTTGAGAAAATCAGCGTAATCGTAAACCGGTGGATTCGTTACAGAGATAAATGAGCCCATAAAAACAATCAACTGACCCCACAGACCGGCCAGTTTAGGCATTTGCAGTTTGAGCAACTGCATGGTGGTTAATAGCGGGAAGAGAAACAGCAGAAATTGCCAGAGGTCGGTTATCTGCACCATCAAACCAAATTTCACCACGAAGCTGAATAGCGACAGCAGTACCAGCGTACGCAGCAGAAGCGTCAGGGAATTAAAGGGGGAAGCGGCGACGGAATAGAGCACGCAGCTGATTGCAGCAAGCGTCAGGGCCGCACTGCCCGCATCCCATTGGGTGGTGATGGCCCATGCGCCCACGGCCGTTAACGCGCAAAACGTACGAAAACCGCTCCACAGCGCCTCCATTGCGTCGGTATGGCGCGCCAGAGCAGGACTACCGGGAACGGAAAATTCGGTGACGGGCGTGGCATTCTCGACGGCTTTTAACCAGCGGCTGCTGCGCAGATACAGGCGGCAGAAATAGTTCAGACGCTGCCAGAAGGCACGGTGCCTGTAGTCATATTCATCCGTTGGGGCGAGCGGCGCGATAATGCGGGCCACGGTATAGATATCGGCATCCGGACGCGCAAGAGCGGCGAGCAGCGCCTCGATAATCTCCCGGGTATGGGCTGGCGGTGCAGGCCAGTTCAGCAACATCCGGCGAAGGCTCGAGATCGCGCTCGTCATCCGCAATTGCTGGTGCAGTAAATAGTTCAGAAGCGTGTTCTGGCGACGAAAACGGTAGTGGCTCCAGAAAGCCTGGATGCGCAACAGGTTCATGGTCAGGATCTGGCCGATGACCTTTTCGTGCGCGAGGCGGATGTCATCGCTGCTGTCAGGCTGCCAGAGCAGGCTGGCATGTTCCAGCAAACGTGCGTGCATCGTTTTAAGGGCGGTGATAAGCGTAGTGCCATCTGAGGTACTGGGCAGGATCATCATCATGACGCCCCCGCACAGAATGCCGACCATCACTTCACACACGCGTGCCTGGGCGATATCCCACAGCTCGGTGGTGTCCAGCACGTTGACGACCGGAAAGGCGATAATGGCCGCGGTGTAACCCGCCAGTTGAAACGCATAGGCAACGTTATTGGTAAAATGGGCGCAGGCCCAGGTACACAGCCCCAGCCATGCCGACATGCTTAACAGAAAGAGCCAGGGATCGTTCAGGGTATGGCCGGCAAGAAGCAGTGCGGCGGTTGCCCCCAGCAGGCTACCCGCCACGCGCCCGAGGCTTTTACTGATAACGCCCCCGACGGTAGGGAAGCTGACGACCGCCGCAGAGGTCATCGCCCAGTAAGGCTCATCCAGATTCAGATAATAGGCAACCGTAAGCGCAAGGCACATGGCGATGCCGTTGCGCAGCGCATAACGCCACTGCGGCCGTGTCGCTTTTATCCACGGCGTATTGCGCCAGGAGAAAGCCCCCAGGTTCATCATCGCGATCCGATGGCGACGGTGCAGGTTGTGCCAGAGACCAGGGTAATGTCTTTCGGCAGTTGATCAAACTCGACGCGAACAGGCACCCGCTGAGCCAGGCGCACCCACGGGACGTTGGGTTTGATGTCAGGCACCAGGCCAGAATCGGTTTCCACGCTCTGATCGTATATTGCCCGACCTATGCTGCTAACGTGACCCTGTAACGTTTCTGCGCCGCTGTAAAGCGTGATCCGGGCAGGCGCTCCCTCGCGGATATGGCGCAGCTTGGTCTCTTCAAAATAACCTACAACATAGAAAGAGTGGCTATCGACCAGGGCGAAGACCGGCTGGCCTGTGGTGGCGTAATCACCCACACGGGTAGACAGGCTCGTGATCCATCCATCCACCGGGGCTTTGACCATGGTCTGGGTCAGTTGCCACTCGGCCTGTTTCAGCGTTGCCTCTGCAACCTTCAGGCTGGCCTGCATGGCTTTTACATTGATATTGGCGGTATCGAGATCCTCCGCAGAGATGTAATTTCTCGACAGATGGCGGCGGCGTTCGGCTTCGTTATTGGCTTTTGCCAGATCTGATTGAGCTTTTGCGAGCTGCGCCTGGGCATTAAGCACCGCAATGTGGAAAGGGGTCTCATCGATGCGAAATAACACATCGCCCGCATGAACGTACTGGTTGTCCTTCACCAGCAGCGCGCTGATACTGCCGGACACCTGTGGCGTGATGCTGACCTGTTCCGCGCGGATCTTGCCGTCACGCGTCCAGGGCGACTGCATGTAATAATTCCAGAGCCACCAGCCGGCCATCACCGCCAGCGCTAAAACGAAAAGAGTGGAAAAATATTTTAACGTTTTCAATGCTATTCTCACCACACGGTTAACACGGCAAGGCCAAGACAGACGGAGAGGGTAAACAGGGAGAGATCCATTAACATCGGGTGCCAGATTTCACCAGAATACATCCAGTCGCGCAGCAGACGATGCGCAATGAGCCAGATTACAAAACCGACCATTACGGCTTTAAACAGTGGCGGAAAGTAGACCGATGCGCCAACAATCAAATCCTGGAGGGGCAACCCTGCGGAGAAGGAAAACAACGTCACAAGCAGCGATCCTTTGCGGTGGAATGAGGGCCACATTGGCAGATTTCAATGCGATGGCGCATTACCATTCAGTGTAAATCATCCTTTAAGGAATGATGAATACCGTGATTGCATTTGTTTTGGCAATACAAATACTGCAAACTATTCTAAAATCACTATAATCACTTAGCAAGCTAATTATAAGGAGATGAAATTGGAATCGCCATTAGGTTCTGATCTGGCAAGGTTGGTACGCGTCTGGCGTGCTCTGATTGACCATCGCCTGAAACCTCTGGAACTTACGCAGACGCACTGGGTTACGCTGCATAACATTCATCAGCTCCCGCCCGATCAGTCACAGATCCAACTGGCAAAAGCGATTGGTATTGAGCAGCCTTCTCTGGTGCGTACCCTTGACCAGCTGGAAGAGAAGGGACTCATCTCCCGACAAACCTGCGCCAGCGATCGTCGCGCCAAGCGGATTAAATTGACGGAAAAAGCGGCCCCGATTATTACTGAGATGGAGACCGTCATCAGTAAAACGCGAGGGGAGATCCTGGCCGGTATTTCCCCCGCTGAGCTGGAGATGCTGATCGGACTCATCGCCCGTCTTGAACAAAACATCCACGATTTACAGTCGCGCGACTGACGTTATTCACAGGCCTTGCTGGTGCAAGGCCTTTGTCATGTTCTGAACACCACCACCCGGTTGCGGCCCGTCTCTTTTGCCTCGTACATGGCTTTATCCGCGCTTTCCACACAGGTTTCAGCGCTGGTCTCCGGCGAGGTGGCGGTGAATACCCCCATACTGATAGTTATCGGTTCCGGGAGATAACCGCCGCTGCTAACGTTGTCGAAACCGCTCAATTTGAGACGTATGCGTTCGGCAACCTGTTGCGCAAGATCGGAAGGGGTATTTGTCAGCATGAGCACAAATTCTTCGCCGCCGATCCGCGCTGCGATATCCTGCGGTCGCACTGAATCGGTCAACAGGTTTGAGACAAACTGTAAAACCTTATCCCCCTGCAAATGGCCGTAGCAGTCGTTAATGCGTTTGAAACGGTCAAGATCGCTCACGATCACCGATACCGGGTGCGCCAGGGTTGCTGTACTCAGCGCGTGGTTTAATGAATCATAGAAATAGCTACGATTATACAGACGGGTGAGGGGATCGCGGATCGAGTTTTGATAAGACTGCTGATATTTTACATGCGAGTCACGATACAAATTAAATACATCGGAAAGTAAGATGAAGATAATGATTAATGTAGCGACAGTTTCGAATAACCGTGCCCGGTACCATGAAATATCTTCAGCGTGTCCGCCTAACAATAGCATGAGCAGGGTGACGATATAACAGACGCATAAAAAATTGCCGCCGACCCAAAACAAATTCCTCACGCGGGTAATGGCCATCAGGGTGATTAACGTTACTACCCACAGGACGATCAAAATGATATTAATCGCCTGGCTCCAGAGAACCATAAACTGTCGGGTTTCATTGTCTACCAGGTCCAGTGTGAGCAGGGTTGAATGGCTGGAATAGAACAATGCCAGCCCAAGCATACTGCCCGTAAAGAGCGAGGCGCCGACAACGATACCGATGTGGGTGCTTCGTGAGAGAGCGGACGTACGCAGGGTATACAGCAATGCCGAGATGATTATCAGCACCGCCATTAAAAAGTGGCGGAACATATAGAAAATCATGGCGTCATTATAGTTCGCCACGTTGAACTGATAGAGATCAAGCCAGGCCGGGAAGCTGGACAGAGTCCCCACCATCAATAACGCTGAGCCGGCAAAGGCCAGGGCAATGGGAACAAGATATAATCGCCTTCTGTCGCACCAGTATTTCATTGCCATAAAACAGGCAATAAACAGATGAAACACCAGAAGAAATATCGTCAGCGTAGGGAAAAACAAAGGTGAAAACGAAGGAACCCATTCAACAAGTTTTATAAAAAAAGCTTGTAATACGGCAATGATAACAATGCATCCAAGCGCGAAGGCCACAAAGCGGTTCTTTACAAATCGACAGATCGCAAACATAGAGAATTTAAAAATTAAAAAAGAAAAGAGATTGCGAAGAGTCTAAGTGAGGGAAATAAAAAATACTTTGCGCACGGACAAGAACAGATGAAATGAATAATTCACCGTGTGAATGTATTGTGCAAATATATTGTTGGAAACGATGATTTTGTTAAATGGATGCGGTCTGAACAGACCACATCCATCAGGATATTAGCGCGGGGAGACGGTAACCTGGCTGCCGTTGCTTGCCAGTACAACACGCTGGCCAGCAGAGAAGCGGGTGTTACCCTGTTTCTGCACAACCATAATGGTGCTGCCATCGTCTTTACGGATTTCCAGCTCAACGCCCTGAGTTTTGTTCATCGCGCCCTGAACGCCCTGACCCGCTACGCCGCCTGCAACTGCGCCCGCTGCGGTAGCCAGAGAACGTCCGGTGCCGCCGCCAATGGTATTACCCAGGAAACCACCCAGCACAGCACCACCGATTGCGCCCACCACGTTCGTGTCATCGCCACCCTGAATCTGAACAGGACGGGCATTAACGATAGTACCGTATGTCACGTTCTGTACCTGTTTAGCTTCAGAAGCACTATATACGTCGCCGGAGAGTGAACTGTCATTCACACAACCCGCCAGTGTTAAACCAATCAGCGAAACGCCCAGTACACGTAAAATCATTTGACTCTCCTGTTCACCAAAAAACGCCCGGTTGGGGCATCCGTTATGGCTAAATTATATGGCATTCCTGACCACAGTTCATATCTTTGCATGCCGAATAGATAAATTTTACTTCAGCAGGGCTTAACGGGACATAAACAAAAACCGTCTGTGCTACAGGTCTGAGATTGTTAAAAAATATTATCACCGCATAGCAAAGCCGCGTTATTTATGATGGAGTGTTTGCACTTAGCCCATGTAACGTAAGGAAAGCGCATGAAATCGGGTCGCTATATCGGTGTGATGTCTGGTACCAGTCTTGACGGTGTGGATGTCGTTCTGGCCGCCATTGATGAAAACATGGTGGCGCAGCAGGCAAGCCTGACCTGGCCTATTCCTGTCTCGTTAAAAGAAGAGATCCTGAACATCTGCCAGGGACAACAGCTGACGCTTTCCCAACTGGGCCAACTGGATGTGCGTCTGGGGGCGCTGTTTGCTGAGGCGGTACTGGCCCTGATGCAGCAGGAAAGACTCCACCCGCAGGATATCGTGGCAATAGGTTGCCATGGGCAGACCGTCTGGCATGAACCTGTCGGCGAGGCGCCGCACACGATGCAAATTGGCGATAACAACCAGATTGTGGCAAAAACCGGCGTGACGGTGGTGGGTGATTTCCGTCGTCGCGATATGGCCCTCGGCGGGCAGGGGGCGCCGCTGGTTCCGGCATTTCATCAGGCGCTGCTGGCGCACCCGGTAGAGCGCAGGATGGTCCTGAACATCGGCGGGATCGCCAACCTGTCGATGCTTATTCCCGGGCAGCCCGTGCGGGGGTACGATACCGGACCCGGTAATATGCTGATGGATGCCTGGATCTGGCGTCAGAGCGGCAAAGCCTACGACAAAGACGCGCAGTGGGCCAGCCAGGGGAAAGTGATCCTTCCCTTGCTGCAAACCCTGTTAAGCGATCCTTTCTTTGCTCTGCCCGCGCCGAAAAGCACGGGGCGGGAATATTTCAACTACGGCTGGCTTGAACGTCAGCTGGCGCGCTTCCCCGGCCTTGCGCCTCAGGATGTGCAGGCTACGCTGACGGAGCTCACCGCGGTATCGATTTCTGAACAGGTGTTGCTGAGCGGCGGATGTGAGCGCTTGCTGGTATGCGGAGGCGGAAGCCGCAACCCGCTGGTGATGGCACGCCTCGCCGCCTTGCTGCCAGGCACCGAAGTCACGACCACTGATGAAGCCGGGATCAGCGGAGACGATATGGAAGCGCTGGCCTTCGCCTGGCTTGCCTGGCGTACGGTTGCCGGTCTGCCGGGGAATTTACCCTCCGTAACCGGTGCGCGGGAGGCGAGCGTCCTTGGGGCCATTTTCCCCGCAAACCCGCGCCATAATCAGAGTTAACTGAAATTCAGCGGGAGGCGTAACCCGTAAAATAGGGAAAAACAGGAGGGCGGTTAGGCCCTCCAGGACCAGGATAGTCTTCGGAATCTGCCCATGAAAAAACTTCTTCTCATTGCTGTACCTTTTCTTATGACCGGATGCAGCGTCTATAACCAGTTCGTTGAGCGTATGCAAACCGATACGCTGGAATATCGTTGTGATGAAAAACCGCTGACGGTGAAGCTGAACAACCCGCATCAGGAAGCCAGCTTTGTTTATGACAATAAGTTGTTAACGCTGAAGCAGGGAATGTCGGCCTCCGGTGCGCGCTACTCAGACGGGATCTACGTCTTCTGGTCGAAAGGCGACAGCGCCACCGTCTACAAGCGTGACCGCATTGTGCTGAACAATTGTCAGCTTGAAAATCCGAAGCGTTGAGATTTTTGAAGGGGGCGCGCACAATAGCGCCACCCAATCTCACTTTCAGCTAACGCCATGTCAGATAACGACGAACTACAGCAAATTGCGCATCTGCGCCGTGAATACACCAAAGGCGGTCTGCGCCGCCAGGATCTTCCCGCCGAACCGCTGGTGCTTTTTGAACGCTGGCTGAAGCAGGCCTGCGAAGCGAAACTGGCTGACCCGACGGCAATGGTCGTTGCCACGGTTGATGAAAATGGTCAGCCGTATCAACGCATCGTTCTTCTCAAGCATTATGACGAGAAAGGGCTGGTGTTCTACACCAATCTTGGCAGTCGTAAAGCGCATCACCTTGAAAATAATCCGCGTATTAGCCTGCTCTTCCCGTGGCATATGCTGGAGCGCCAGGTGATGGTCACCGGCAAGGCGGAGCGCCTCTCTACGCTCGAAGTGGTAAAATATTTCCACAGTCGCCCGCGCGACAGTCAGATCGGCGCCTGGGTCTCTAAACAGTCCAGCCGAATCTCAGCCCGCGGTGTGCTGGAAAGTAAATTCCTCGAACTCAAACAGAAGTTTCAGCAGGGTGAAGTACCGCTGCCGAGTTTCTGGGGCGGGTTCCGCATCCCCATTGAGCAGATGGAATTCTGGCAGGGCGGTGAACACCGCCTGCACGACCGCTTTTTATACCAGCGCGACAACGGTGGCTGGAAAATCGACAGACTGGCCCCGTAATCCCCAAAATTTGTTGATTTAAGCGCTAGCGCACACCGCGCTGGCGCTTTATTCTATGGTCCTTTCGCATCAGGCGAAAAGTCGTGTACCGGCAAAGGTGCAGTCGTTTATACATGGAGAATTTGATGGCAAGCAGTAACTTGATTAAACAATTGCAAGAGCGGGGCCTCGTGGCCCAGGTGACGGACGAGGAAGCGTTAGCAGAGCGACTGGCGCAAGGCCCGATCGCGCTCTATTGCGGCTTCGATCCCACCGCTGACAGCTTGCATTTGGGGCATCTTGTTCCATTGTTATGCCTGAAACGCTTCCAGATGGCCGGCCATAAGCCTGTCGCACTGGTTGGCGGCGCGACCGGTCTGATTGGCGACCCAAGTTTCAAAGCCGCTGAGCGTAAGCTGAACACCGAAGACACCGTGCAGGAGTGGGTGGATAAGATCCGTAAACAGGTTGCACCGTTCCTGGATTTCGACTGCGGTGACAACTCTGCGATTGCGGCGAACAACTACGACTGGTTTGGTGGCATGAACGTGCTGACGTTCCTGCGTGACATCGGCAAACACTTCTCTGTTAACCAGATGATTAACAAAGAAGCAGTAAAGCAGCGTCTTAACCGTGACGATCAGGGTATCTCTTTCACGGAGTTCTCCTATAACCTGTTGCAGGGGTATGACTTCGCCTGCCTGAACAAACTGCACGGCGTCTCTCTGCAAATTGGCGGTTCCGACCAGTGGGGTAACATCACCTCCGGTATCGATCTGACCCGTCGCCTCCACCAGAATCAGGTGTTTGGTCTGACCGTGCCGTTGATCACCAAAGCCGACGGTACCAAGTTCGGTAAGACCGAAGGCGGCGCGGTATGGCTGGATCCGAAGAAAACCAGCCCGTACAAGTTCTACCAGTTCTGGATCAACACGGCGGATGCCGACGTTTATCGCTTCCTGAAGTTCTTCACCTTTATGGATATCGAAGAAATCAATGCGCTGGAAGAAGAAGACAAGAACAGCGGTAAAGCACCACGCGCCCAGTACGTGCTGGCGGACGAAGTGACTAAACTGGTTCACGGCGAAGAAGGTCTGGCGGCGGCGAAGCGCATTACGGCTAGCCTGTTCAACGGAACCCTGAGCGATTTAAGCGAAGCGGATTTCGAACAGCTGGCGCAGGATGGCGTGCCGATGGTTGAGATGGAAAAAGGCGCCGATCTGATGCAGGCGCTGGTGGACTCCGAGCTCCAGCCGTCTCGCGGTCAGGCGCGTAAAACCATCGCCTCTAACGCGATCACCATTAATGGCGAAAAACAGGCCGATCCGGAATACACCTTTACCGAGAACGACCGTCTCTATGGTCGCTACACGCTGCTGCGTCGCGGTAAGAAAAATTACTGCCTGGTCTGCTGGAAGTAATTAAAAGTATGCAGGGGCGTGGGAAACCACGCCCCTTTTGTTTTGACAGGGTTTGGTAAGTACAACATGAAGAACATCCTCGCCATTCAGTCCCACGTTGTGTTTGGACATGCTGGCAACAGCGCTGCGGAATTCCCGATGCGCCGCCTCGGCGTTAACGTCTGGCCCCTCAATACCGTCCAGTTCTCGAATCACACCCAGTACGGTAAATGGACCGGCTGCGTAATGCCGCCGTCGCATCTGACGGAAATCGTTCAGGGGATTGCGGATATCGACCAGCTTAAACGCTGCGATGCCGTACTGAGCGGCTATCTGGGTTCGGCGGAGCAGGGGGAACATATCCTCGGCATTGTGCGCCAGGTGAAAGCGGCAAACCCCGCGGCGAAATATTTCTGCGATCCGGTGATGGGACATCCGGAAAAAGGCTGCATCGTAGCGCCGGGCGTTGCGGAGTTTCATGTCCGTCATGCATTGCCCGCCAGCGATATTATTGCCCCCAACCTGATTGAACTTGAGATCCTGTGCGAGCATCCGGTCAACAGCGTAGAAGAGGCTGTAAGCGCCTCTCGTGAGCTGATCGCCCAGGGGCCAGAGATTGTGCTGGTTAAGCACCTGGCACGCGCAGGGTTGAGCCAGGACCGTTTTGAAATGCTGCTGGTGACGAAGGATGAAGCCTGGCATATCAGTCGACCGCTGGTGGATTTCGGTGCACGTCAGCCTGTCGGGGTCGGGGATGTGACCAGCGGTTTGCTGCTGGTGAAGCTATTGCAGGGCGCGAGCCTGCGCGATGCGCTGGAGCACGTCACCGCAGCCGTTTATGAAATCATGATTGCGACGAAGACGATGCAGGAATATGAGCTCCAGGTCGTCGCGGCGCAGGATCGCATCGCGAAGCCGGAGCACTATTTTAGCGCAACGCAGCTTTAGAAAACGCCCGGCGCCGCTGCGCTTGCACGGGCCTACGGAATTTATAGGCCGGGTAAGCGTCAGCGCCACCCGGCAATCCAGGCCGCTCGGTTAATTCAACCCTTCCGCTTTCAGCGCCGCTGCCACCGCAGGACGCTCCGCCACGCGCGTCATATACGATGCGACATAGTCTAATCCTTCCATGTTCAGCTTAACCGCGCGCGCCCAGCGCAGAACGGTAAACAGATAGGCATCGGCGATGGTGAAACGCGAGCCACAGATCCACTGGTCGTCTTTCAGCGCGTCGTTAACGTACTGCAACTTTTTCTCCAGCAGCGCGCGCACGGTAGGTTTGTACTCTTCCGGCGTGTCCGGGCGGAACAGGGGCGTAAAGCCTTTGTGCAGTTCGGTGGCAATATAGTTCAGCCACTCCAGCGTTTTATAACGCGCAATGCTGCCGGTGGGGGCAAGGAGCTGACGATCCGGTACGTTGTCCGCCAGGAATTGCATAATCGCCACCCCTTCGGTCAGCAGGGTGCCATCATCCAGCAGCAGGGCCGGAACCTGGCCTTTTGGGTTAATCGCAAAAAAGTCATCCCCGTTTTCCAGACGCTTTTTCATCAGGTCAACGCCGTCCAGCGTGAAATCTTTACCGCTCTCGCGAAGCGTAATATGGGAAGCAAGAGAGCAGGCGCCCGGTTTATAGAACAGTTTCATCGGTAACTCCTTTTTGCTGAGGTTCCAGCTATGTTAGTGCGCGTTCGGATAAAAAAAAAGCCGCTAATCAATTAGCGGCTTCTGTTCAGTCGTTTCCCGATGACATTACGCGTTCGCGGTTTTGATCGCTTTAGCGGATTTGTCGTCGTCCTGCGTCATACGATTCAGTTTAGGTGCGGTCAGCAGCATCAGCACGGCAATCACGGCGGTCGCGATACCAATTTGCATGAACACGGTGCCGTAGACATTCAGGGAAACCAGCGGGTCGGTAACGTTGTCTGGTACCGCCATCAGGTTCGCAATCTTACCTGCGATGATAGCCGCGCCAGCGGTGGTCAGGAACCAGCTACCCATGATGAAGCCCATCAGACGCTGAGGGACCAGCTGCGCAACCATCGCCAGGCCCAGACCGGAGATCATCAGTTCACCGATGGATTGCAGCGCATAGCTCAGGATCAGCCAGTTAACAGACACGATACCCGCGTCGGTGGCGAATTTCGTCCCCAGCGGCAGCACCAGGAACGCGCCAGAGCACAGCACCATACCGATAGCGAACTTGTGCGGCATAGGCAGACGGTCGCCCATCTTGTTATAGATAGCGGCCAGAATCGGGCTACCAATCATGATCCAGAACGGGTTCAGGGCCTGATATTGCTCCGGCTCGAACGCGATACCAAGGATGGAGTGCTCAACGTTGCGGATAGCGAAGAAGTTCAGAGACGTTGGCATCTGGCTGTACAGAACGAAGAAGATGATCGCTTCCAGCATCAGGATGAACGCCACAATCATCTTACGACGTGCCGCACCCTGCATCGCAAAGGCTTCTTTCGCGAAGATAAACACGATACCCAGCGCAACCACGCCCAGTACGGCACGTGCAACGCCCTGGTTGTGCAGCAGCCAGGTGGCGACAGCGGCAAGGATCACGATGCCGACGATGGTTGCCAGCAGTTTGCCCATGTGCACGGGTTCGAAGTCTGGTTTTGAACCATAGTCTTTAACCCAGCTACGGCAGAACAGGAAGTTCACAACGGTGATCAGCATACCCACGAAGCTCAGCGCAAACGCTACGCTCCAGCCGAATTTTGCGGCCAGCCATGGGGTTGCCAGCATAGAGAAGAAGGAACCGATGTTGATGGACATGTAGTACATGGTAAATGCACCGTCCAGACGTGGGTCATCTTTGCTGTAGCAGGTAGAGAGCAGGGAAGACGGGTTCGCCTTGAAGAGGCCGTTACCTACCGCGATGGTAGCCATGCCCATGTAAACCACACCTGCATCGTGCCCGGACCAGGCAACCAGCCCATAGCCAATCGCCAGAACAACGGCGCCCAGCATAATGACTCGTTTAGTACCGAGAACTTTATCGCCTAACCAGCCGCCGATAGCGACCAGGCCATACACCAGGGCGCTGAAGGAAGAGAACAGCGTGATGGAATCAGCTTCAGACATACCCAGCTGTTTAACCAGGTAAACCGCCATGATCCCTTGCAGGCCGTAGTAGCCAAAACGTTCCCATAATTCGATCGAGAAAATGAGATAGAACGCTTTAGGCTGTTTGAAAGCGTTAAGACTTACGCTCTCATCTGTTGGTTTATTGTTTGCAGTAGACACATATACCTCTTTTTTTACATCCCATATTAACGGGGGTGTTCATAGCGTGATGACCGTAGTCCATCCGCTTTATAGTTATATTGGGAGGGGAAACGGCGGGTAATGTTCACTATCCAGCCCCATCTGGCAATACGTTTGTAATAATCTGTTACATATAACTCTGGCGGTATAATCATCGGTTCATGCAAATGTTATACAGCGTTAAATCTCATCCGTTCAAAATTGATGGTTTTTTTCACTGTAAACGACCCTGTTCAACGGCTGTATGGCGATATGTTCTGCTATTTTGGGTGATTGGCAGTGATATAGCCCATATTCTGAAAAATGACTGGTCTTATGTGCGGTGTGGAATCGATGAAATCTTGTCTGACAAAGGGGGTGGGCGGGTTTTAACAACAAAAATCCAACATCAGGTTATCAGAGTGATCGCGATCACAGATGTATAGAAATTTTTGGTGATGAAAAAACTATTAACCTGTTTGAGTGTTAAATGACCGAAGAATCGACAATGCGTAAAGGAGAAAGAGAGGGCAATTTATGGTCAATCGGGAAGATATCAGAGCCCTTGTTAATTTTAAGGGCTTGAACAGGTAAGAAGTAAGGTGGTTTACGCTCAGGGATAGACTTTTTCTTTGTATTCGCAGAGATCTTCGATAATGCAGGAACCGCAGCGTGGCTTACGGGCAATACAGGTATACCGTCCGTGCAGGATCAGCCAGTGGTGGCAGTCCACCTTAAATTCCGCAGGGACCACTTTTAACAGCTTCTCTTCCACCTCTTCCACGTTTTTACCCGGCGCGAACCGGGTGCGGTTAGAGACGCGAAAGATATGGGTATCCACGGCGATGGTCGGCCAGCCAAACGCCGTGTTCAGCACCACATTTGCCGTTTTACGCCCGACGCCCGGCAACGCTTCCAGCGCAGCGCGGTCTTCCGGGACTTCGCCGCCGTGCTGCTCCAGCAGGATCCGGCAGGTCTTAATGACGTTTTCGGCCTTGCTGTTAAACAGGCCAATGGTCTTGATATAGGATTTCACACCTTCAACGCCCAGCTCCAGCATGGCCTGCGGCGTATTGGCGACAGGGTAGAGCAGGGCCGTGGCTTTGTTGACGCTCACGTCCGTCGCCTGTGCAGAGAGCAGCACCGCGATCAACAGTTCAAACGGCGAGTTAAAATTCAGCTCTGTCGTTGGATGAGGATTCTCATCGCGCAGGCGCGTCAGGATCGCAATGCGTTTCTCTTTATTCATACTGCTTTCTCGGGGATCCCTTCCTGTACGCTGCGCTCAGCGGCGCGGCGTTTACGTTTTTCATCAATCAGGTATTTTAACGCCAGCATCATCCCAAGGCCAATGAAGGCGCCAGGCGGCAGCATGGCCAGCAGGAACGGAGTGTCCGTATGGAACACCTCAATACGCAGCGACTTCGCCCAGCCGCCAAGCAGCGCGTCCGCACCGTCGAAGAGCGTACCGTTGCCCAAAATTTCACGCAGAGAGCCGAGGACGAACATGGCGGCAGTCGCGCCCATGCCGATGGAAAAACCATCCAGCGCGGATATGGCCGGATTGTTTTTCACCGCAAAGGCTTCAGCGCGGCCTACGACAATACAGTTAGTCACGATAAGCGGAATGAAAATCCCGAGCGACTGGTACAGGCCAAATGCGTAGGCGTTAATCAGCATTTGCACCACGCTGACCACCGACGCAATGATCATGACATAGATCGGAATACGGATTTCCGACGGCGTCCAGCGGCGCAAAACTGAAATGGAAAAGTTAGTCAGGGTCAGCACCAGCGTGGTCGCCAGCCCCAGCCCGAGCGCGTTGGTGGCGGTAGACGTCACCGCCAGCAGCGGACACAGCCCCAGCAGCTGTACCAGCGCGGAGTTGTTCTTCCAGAGACCCTGGACGATAACCTCTTTAACCTGGCTCATGGTCACTCCTCACAGGTGGAAAGATGATTGATCTGCGCGGGCAGCGTTTCGGCATACAGCCCGGCGCGCTTGACGGCGTTGACCACCGCGCGCGGGGTAATCGTGGCACCCGTGAACTGGTCAAACTCGCCGCCATCTTTTTTCACCGCGAAAGCAGGATCGTCTTCGCCATGAATCATCTTTCCGGAGAAGTGTAAGATCCAGTCACTTAAGCGTGTTTCAATTTTGTCGCCAAGGCCCGGCGTTTCGTGATGTTCCGTCACGCGCGTGCCCAGCACGGTGCCGGAAAAATCGCTGCCAACCAGCAGCTGAATCGCACCGGAGTAACCGTCCGGCGCGGTGGCTTCCATGACGGCACCCACGGGATTATCGCCCTTGCGGGCAATATAAATGCGATGGGGTCCTTTACCGAGCTGCGGAGCCTGCACGACAAAGCAGCTTTTTTGCAGGTCATTATCGTAGAAGTCGGATGGGATCACCTGATCGAACAGCGCCTTTTGCTGCTTCATTGCCTGCTCTGCAATGGTTGTTTTCGTCAGTTCATTTACCAGCGCGGTCAGCCCGGTGAGGGCGGCAGCGAAGATCGCCAGCGTAACGCCGTGTTTTTGCATTGTTTTTAGCATGGCGTGACCCTTAGCGATGACCGTACACGCGTGGCCGCGTGTAGTAGTCGATGAGCGGAACGGTGATGTTAGCCAGCAGCACGGCAAATGCCACACCGTCCGGATAACCGCCAAAGCTGCGAATAAGCCAGACCAGCAAGCCCGCCAGCGCGCCGAAAATCAGACGTCCTCGGTTGGTGGTAGACGCGGTGACCGGATCGGTCAGAATAAAAAATGCCCCGAGCATGGTCGCGCCGGAGAGCAGATGGAGCTGCGGGCTGGCCAGTGACTCAGGTGAGATGACCCAGCCGAGCGTCGAGCAGACGGCCAGCGTCACCAGGAAGCTCACCGGAATATGCCAGCGGATTGCCTTCTGTTGCAGCAGGAACGCGCCGCCCAACAGATAGGCCAGATTGACCCACTGCCAGCCAGCACCCGCCAGTACGCCGCTGTAAATAGACGATTTCATCACCTGCTCCACGCTGTGTCCGGCACGCAGGGAGGTTTTGAAGGTATCGAGCGGGGTGGCCTGGCTGATGCCGTCCACGCCCATGCGAAGCGCGTTCATATCTGCGCCCAGCGCGGTGTGGCCGGTAAAGATAACGTGCAGGGCATCCATAAAGCCGGGGACGGTGGCGGCGATCTCATGCGGCGGCAGCCAGCTGGTCATCTGTACCGGGAAGGAGATCAGCAGTACCACGTAGCCAATCATCGCCGGGTTAAACGGGTTATGGCCCAGCCCGCCGTACAGCTGCTTGGCGATGATCACCGCAAACACCGTTCCCAATACCACCATCCACCACGGGGCGAACGGGGGAATGCTGATGGCCAGCAACAGGCCGGTCAACAGGGCGGAGTTATCGCTCAGGATGCGAGTCACTTCCATTTTGCGCAGCTTCAGGATCGCTGCTTCCGCTGCGACGGCACTGGCGCAACCCAGAACTAACTGGAAAAGCGTACCCCAGCCGAAAAACCAACACTGTACGGCAATACCTGGCAGCGCGGCCAGGCACACCAGCATCATAATACGCGATGTCTGGCGCTGGTTATGGGTATAAGGGGAACTTGCAATTCTGAAAACCATTTAATCCTCGTTAACGGCTTGCTGCGCGGCTTTCTTTGCCTGAACGCGCGCAATCGCGGCGGCGACTGCGGCTTTGCGTGGATCGTCGTTGGCGGCCGCAGGCCGTTCGTCCTGCTGTGCCGCTTTTCGTGCTTTGGCACGGGCGATGGCCGCTTCAACGGCGGCTTTACGCGGGTCGACAGGCGCTTCACTCTCTTCGGCTGGCTGAACCTGTGCCGCTTTTCGTGCTTTGGCACGGGCGATAGCGGCTTCAACGGCCGCCTTGCGCGGATCCGTCGCTTCCTGTTCAACCACCACTGTCTGCTGACCGGCCTTACGGGCTTTTGCCCTGGCGATAGCCGCTTCCACTGCCGCTTTACGCGGGTCGATATCGGCTTCCGGTTTGGCGTGTTGCGCTTTCTCCGCCTGACGCGCGCGAGCTTCGGCTTTACGCGCTTCGCGGGCCGCAATCGCTTCGCTGTTGTCCGGTTTTTCTCCCGGAGCGATCACAACCGTCTGGGCGGCGGTGGCTTTCTTCTCGCGCACGCGGGCCAGGGCTGCGTTAATGGCATCCTGATCTTTCGCCGCAGGCTGGACGGCAGCCTGCTTATGGCGTTCCTGACGGGCTTGTTTCTCGCGCTCCAGTCGTGCCTGACGCGCTTCAAAGCGGGCCTTCGCTTCAGCGGCACGTTTTTCTTCCATGGAGATGGCGTAGATTTCGGCTTTCTCCTGACGGAAGTATTGCACCAGCGGAATATTGCTTGGGCAGACCCAGGCGCAGGCACCGCATTCAATACAGTCAGCCAGGTTATGCGCCTGGGCTTTATCGTGCAACTGGCCTTTGCTGTACCAGTACAACTGCTGCGGCAGTAAATCTGCCGGGCATGCGTCCGCACAGGCGCTACAGCGTATGCAGCCTTTCTCTTCCTGCGTTTCGCCCATCTCCGTTGGGGAAGGGGCGAGCAGGCAGTTGGTAATCTTCACCACCGGCACATCCAGCCACGGCAGGGTAAAGCCCATCAGCGGGCCACCCATAATGACCAGTTGATCGCTACCCGGGCAGAAGCCAGCCTGTTCCAGCAGATGACGCACCGGCGTACCCAGACGCGCCCAGACGTTGCCGGGACGGGAGACGGACTCGCCGGTCAGCGTGACGACGCGCTCGGTCAATGGCTCGCCGTCAATCACCGCACGTTTCACCGCGTAGGCGGTTCCCACGTTTTGCATCAGCACGCCGATGTCGGACGAACGGCCCCCGTGGGGGACCTGTTTGCCGGTCAGGATCTGCGTCAGCTGTTTTGCCCCGCCGGACGGGTATTTGGTCGGGATCACTCGCAGGGCGATATCGTGGCTGTCCGCCAGTACCGCTCGCAGCATCGAAATGGCCTGCGGTTTATTGTCCTCAATACCGATCAGCACTTCGCGGGGTTGCAGAATATGCGCAAGAATGCGAATCCCTTCCACCACCTGCGCGGCACAGTCCTGCATCAGACGGTCATCGGCGGTGATGTACGGTTCGCACTCGGCGGCGTTGATGATCAGCGTTTCGATTTTATCGCCGCCGCCGTGAAGCTTAGCGCCGGTCGGGAAGCCTGCGCCCCCCAGACCCGCCACGCCGAACTGATGAATGCGTTCAATCAGCGCTTCACGACTGTGGGAACGGTAGTCGCTCCAGCCGTCACGATCGATCCAGCGGTCTTCACCATCGGCTTCAATGATCACGCTCAGCTCAGACAACGCCGACGGATGGGCAACGGTATGGGGGGCAACAGCCACCACCTTACCGGAAGTCGGGGCATGTATCGGCAACATCCGTCCGCGACCAAAGGTCAGCGGCTGGCCGCGAAGAACGCTATCGCCTTCTTTCACGCACAGTTCACCTTCCGCGCCGATATGCTGTTTTAGGGGCATAACGTAACGGGTCGCCAGCGGGATCTGGCGCAGCGGCGTGCCGTTAGACTGCGATTTCATCTCAGGCGGATGAATGCCGCCGTCGAAATCCCAGATCTTCTCTTTTCTGAAGGCAGAAAATAACTTAAGCATGTTGTTCCACAGGAATATTGCGAACCGGAATGGTCTGAAGGTCCCACTTCCAGCTTTCAGTAGTCGTTTCAACCGGGCGTAGTTCTATACACTGCGTCGGGCAGGGCGCCACGCAGAGATTACAGCCGGTGCACAGATCCGCCACAACGGTGTGCATCGCGCGCGTTGCGCCCACAATGGCGTCAACAGGACACGCCTGAATACATTTGGTGCAGCCAATGCAGTTGGCTTCGTCGATGACAGCAAGGGCACGAACGGGCTCCTGGGCCTGTTCATCGCCGTCGACAGGCTGGGGATCGACGTTCAGCAGGGCAGCTATTTTAAGCATGACCGCTTCGCCACCCGGTGCGCAGCGGTTGATCTTTTCGCCCTGCACGCCCACCGCCTCAGCGTAAGGGCGGCAGCCAGGGTAGCCGCACTGCCCGCACTGGCTCTGCGGTAAAAGTTCATCAATTTTTTCAACCACCGGATCGTCCTCCACCGCAAACCGGCGGGAGGCATAACCCAGAATGATGCCAAAGACGAGTCCCAGTACGCTGATGGACGCGATGGCAATCCAGATAGCACTCATTACAACTTCACCAGACCACTAAAGCCCATAAAGGCCAGAGACATTAAACCTGCGGTCACCAGAGCGATGGCGTTACCGCGAAACGGCGCGGGAATATCCGCCGCGGCCAGACGCTCGCGAATCGAGGCGAACAGGACCATAACAAAAGAGAAACCGACCGCCGCGGAAAAACCGTACAGCGCCGATTGCAGGAAATTATGCCCAAGGTTGATATTGAGCAGCGCCACGCCCAGCACCGCGCAGTTGGTGGTGATGAGAGGCAGGAAAATGCCCAGCAGGCGATACAGGGCAGGGCTGGTTTTCCGCACCACCATCTCGGTAAATTGCACCACAACCGCAATGACCAGAATAAAGGACAAGGTGCGCAGGTAGAGCATGTCGAGCGGGATCAGGATCCAGGTATCAATCAGCCATGCGCAAATGGAGGCCATCGTCATCACGAAGGTGGTCGCCAGCCCCATGCCCATTGCCGTCTCCAGCTTTTTGGAGACGCCCATAAACGGGCACAGGCCAAGGAACTTCACCAGTACGAAGTTATTAACCAGCACAGTTCCGACAAAGAGCAGTAAGTAATCGGTCATTATTTAGCCTGAAATAAAATAGCCGCCTATTATCGGATAAACGACAACAGGCCACAACAGGTTAACTGTAAGGTTATTACGGGTTGACAAAGGTCTTCTTAACGCGCGTCGAACGCTTGAAATAAGGGACCAGAAGCGCCGTCGCCAGTAGCGGAAACAGTAACTGGCGAACCGCGAGCGCGTCAGACACTGGCGAGAAGGCGAATGCTTTGACAGCCAGCAGCACTGAGACCAGCAGCCAGATAATGTAATGTTTTGGCACGTTTTTGCGGCGTTTGAAGAAGGCGATAGTCAGCCACAGCGTGTAGTACCACATCGCGATCGCGAAAACGAACGACACAAACCACGTTGCAATATTGAGCGCACTCTGGGACATCAGTGTCTGGATAGCATGAGGCGTAACCAGTGCGGTGGTGTATAGCAACAGCGCCAGCGAAGCGCTTAATAATGCCACCAGCAGCCATGCCAGCGGGGCGATTAACCAGCCCCCAATTCTCTCTCCAGGCAATGCGGTCATACGCTCTCCCATAGTCTGCGCGAAATGTTATACAGAAATTTGCAGGGCGAAGAGTATATAACATTTCACGCCGAAGGCTACTTTCTTATACAACGTAACGCCATACGGATTTAGGCACTTCCCCCACATTGAACAGACGACCGCCAGAGACCAGTTCGGCGCGACGATGGTCAGCAGCGCGGTACATATTGATGATGTCCTGATTATCCGACAGCGTGTAGTTCAGATGGTCAAACAGTTTTTCCAGGCTTTCAAGGGAATTGATCTTGCGAAATTTTAATAAATAGTCCTGAACTGTCATGTTAATAAGTTTCCATATAAAAGGGTAATACCCATAAAGGTAATGCGTTCGAATAATAAACGGATTAATAAAGACGTAAACTGTCCACTCGGGTAACGCGACGAAATTAGGAGTTTTCTTTGCGAAGATTCAGGCATCAGCAGATGCCTGGAAGAGAAGGGTAACCCCGTTCATTACGGCTGGCAATACGTTCCATGACGTTGTTAACACCAAGCTGTAATGTCCCCTTTGAACCATTCTAAAATGTCCCCAGACAATTCTCTGGGGGATTTTTCATGATCAAAGAGACTGTTACGATGAGTCATAAGGAACTCGACCGACTTCACATTATTCAGGAGTCACTTAATCGCCATATTACTCAGGAACAAGCTGCGGCACGCATTGGCATTTCTATTCGGCAGGTTAAACGTCTGGTGCAACGGTATAGAAATGAAGGGCCTTCTGGTCTAGTTTCCCGCCGACGTGGAAAGCGTCCCAATAATTCCTTTTCTACCGAATTCAGAGCAACAGTAATTTCACTCCTCAAAGGCCGCTACGCTGATTTTGGACCTACGCTTGCGTGCGAAAAATTGCGCGAGATACACGGCTTGTGTTTATCCATTGAAACTCTCAGGAAGTGGATGGTAGAGGAGGGCATATGGCGCGAACGTCGTCGTAAGTTTGCCCGAATTTATCAGCGCCGGATGCGGCGCCCATCCTACGGTGAACTCATCCAGATTGATGGCTCGCCTCATGACTGGTTTGAAGGTCGGGGCCCCAAATGCACACTGATAGTCTTTATCGATGATGCTACCAGCGCTCTGATGGCGCTACGATTCGCTCCTGCAGAAACAACCCGGGCTTACATGGAAACCCTCCGGGGTTACCTTAATGATCATGGCGTACCACTGGCTCTCTATTCTGACAGACACAGTATATTCAGAGTAAATAACCCGGAGCGGGAAGGAGAGTTGACTCAGTTCACACGTGCGATAAAGACACTGGGCATCGAGCCAATCCATGCCAACAGCCCGCAGGCAAAAGGGCGGGTAGAGCGTGCCAATCAGACACTGCAGGACAGGCTGGTCAAAGAAATGCGGCTTCAGGGTATCAGTGATATTGAAACAGCAAACGCATGGTTGCCGACCTTTATTGAAGCCTATAACAACCGGTTTGCTACGCCGCCTCGTATTGCTGATAACGCCCATCTTGATGTACACCATTCTGAAGAGGAACTGGGTTATATCTTCAGCCTCCAGGCGAAGCGCGTTCTCTCCAAAAATCTCACTTTCCAGTACAAAAGCAGTGCGTTTCAGATTCGCAGTGAAGGCCGGGGATATCGACTTCGGCATTCGGTTGTCACGGTATGCGAAAGCTTTAACGGTGAAATTAAGGTTCTGTATGATGGGAAAGCGTTGGGATGGGAAAAATATGTTGATGGCCCGGAGCCTATACCACTGGATGATGAAAAAAGTGTCCATGAACGTGTGGATAATGCCCGTTTTGATTTACGCTCAAAATTCTACGTAAAACCTAAAGCTGACCATCCTTGGCTCACGCGCCGCACGCAAAGTAATCAGCAAGTGAAGCCCCCTAAATTACCCAGAAAGAAGGCTGATCCCGATAAAATGGACTGAAACCAGGCGTTATTCAGTTGAGTGCATATCCAGTCATAGGATAGATTCTTACGTAGCGTTTCTGGCGTGCATTTTCGGGTGGTTTGTTACTGTTTTTAACGGGGACACGTCAGAAACGCGCTCAGGCCGTCTGAGCGGTACGCGTAATGCGGCGTTATGGTAAATAGCCTATGCTAATGTCCGCTAAGAGCTGTGAGTTCAACTGATGGACGCAACACACTTATTGGGGTCGTCTCAGAAAACGGAAAATAAAGCACGCTAAGCGTGCGTGGAGGCTGGCACCCAGCGGTACAGCGTCGGA
>OGRX01000100.1_pt1 | contig 57630 bp, 52 predicted proteins | sample 1573761 | NCBI WGS metagenome assembly OGRX01 (sample SAMN03295852, study PRJEB24534) | human gut metagenome | isolation source: fecal sample 2 from infant 8 | host: Homo sapiens | place: USA: Pittsburgh, PA | collected 2014-07
AAGTAATAGGGCATGTTGATTCTGTGGAAAAGTCAAAAAAGCATTGATTTTACTAAGTTATCCACTTGTGTATAAGTTGTGGATAACTTTGTTCTTTTTTGTTTAGTTTTCCACATCCTAAGAGTTCAATAAATTTTTAATTTCACTGACTTCTTTTTGAATCGCTGGATCTTTTTCCAATAATTGCTGAATCTTTTCGTGCGCATGAATCACCGTTGTATGATCTTTGCCGCCAAATTCGGCACCAATTTTTGGCAAGGAATTGTCGGTCATTTCTCTAGCAAGATACATTGAGATTTGACGAGGAACCACAATTGTTTTCACCCGTTTTTTCCCTTTTAAATCTTTAAGAGGCACATGATAATATTTGGATACTTCTTCTTGAATTTGTAAAATGGACAATTGATTTTTACTACCAACTGATTTTAGAGATTTCAAGGCGTCCGCCGCTAAACTAGTGGTAATATCTTCTCCATTAATAGTTGCAAAGGCTTGAACACGGACCAAAGCACCCTCTAATTCACGGATGTTGGAATCAATTTGACCAGCGATATAACTTAGTGTATCATCCGGAATTTCTAAACGCTCGGCATCTGCTTTTTTGCGCAAAATTGCAATCCGTGTTTCTAAATCAGGCGGGGTGATATCGACAGACAAACCCCAAGCAAAGCGAGAAACTAATCGTTCAGGTAATTTTGGAATATCATTCGGCGGGCGATCACTTGTTAAAACAATTTGTTTATTTTCATTGTAAAGATCGTTGAAGGTATGGAAAAATTCTTCCAATGTTGCTTCTTTTTCCGCCAAAAATTGAATATCATCGACTAATAATAAGTCAACATTGCGATATTCTTTCCGAAATTGTTCGGATGTCTTTGTTTGAATTGAGTTGATAAATTCATTCGTAAACGTTTCGCTACTAACATATTTGACTTTGGCATCTGGTTGATTCACTAACATTTGATGACCAATAGCATGCATCAAATGGGTTTTCCCTAACCCTACACCACCATAGAAGAAAAGGGGATTGTAAATCGAACCTGGATCCTCGGCAACAACAAGCGCTGCAGCGTGAGCCATTTGGTTTCCTTTACCAATAACGAAGGTGTCGAAAGTGTACTTAGGATTAAGCATCGCTTTTTTACTTTGTTCACTAAAAACAACTTCTTCTTCGGCAGGTTCTTCGAGTTCTTGTGCCAGTGCTGCGTCTTTTTCATCGGCAACAACAAAATGGGGCATCACTTCTGCACCGGTCAATTTAAATCCAGTTTCGACAATTTTTGCCGAAAGATTTTTTTCCCAGTAATCACGATGAACTGCAGAAGGGACTTCTAGCCACAATTGATTGTTGTCTAATTTCAAAGGGCGTGTGGTTTTAATCCAAGCATCAAAACTTGGCGCCGACAAAATCGCTTGATAGGCTTCTTCAAGGCTATGCCAAAAACTTTCCACGTCGGGCATACAGTGACCTCCTATATGTTTAAATTTTGGTTATCTAAAAAATGTGGATAACTTAAAAGAATGAGCATAGTCGATTTTAGCATTTTTTTAAAACTTTTTCCACAAGCAATTGTTCAATGTGGAAAAAAAGTACACAAGGGTGAAAAAAGTTTTCCACAGGGTGTCGACACTTGCGGAAGAAAGTGGTTGTTGAATGAGTTATCCACAAAAAGTTGAGAATAATTAAGCTTGACACAATCATGTTTCAAGAACTTATCAACAGCTGAAAAAACACCTGTGTAAAACTTTTTAACAGGCTGTTTTTTTGTGTAAAACTAGTGGGAAAATGGCTGTGAACAGAAAAAAATGTGGAAAACTATCCACAAGCTACTCACAGGAAAATTTAATTTGTGGATAATTGAAACGAATCTTTCTCAGGAAATATTTCTTAAATTTTATTGACAAAAGACCCTATTACTCGTTATACTATCAAAGTATGTCTATATATTGATGGATAGTTACAATTTCAGGAGGTGTAATTGCATGAAAAGAACGTATCAACCAAACAAACGTAAACGCCAAAAAGTTCACGGATTCCGTAAACGTATGAGCACTAAAAATGGCCGTCGCGTATTAGCAAGCCGTCGTCGTAAAGGTAGAAAAGTTATTTCTGCTTAATGATGGTCTGGTCTTTTAAACAGTCAATTTCTAAGAACCCTTAGTTATCTCCATAATTTTTTGGAAGATGTGAAGATAACTAAGGGTTCTTTTTCTGTTTTCAATAAAAGAAAGCAGGATTCTATAGAAAAGGCTACTAAAAAAGAGCGGAAATATGCTATTATTATTAAGAAGTAAAAAAATATAGAAACAAAGGGATGCCGATGAAAAAGTCCTACCGTGTCAAGAAAGAAAAAGAATTTCAACAGGTGTTTAATAAAAAACAATCTTGTGCAAATCGTCGTTTCGTGGTGTACGTTTTAGAGAAACCACAACAAGCCCATTTTCGAGTGGGGATTTCTGTTGGGAAGAAAATTGGAAACGCGGTCACAAGAAATGCTGTGAAGCGGAAAATCCGCGCGAGTTTATTTCAATTAAAAGACCGTATCTCTCCAGAAATTGATTTTATCGTGATTGCACGTCCAGGATTGGAAAAGTTATCGTCTGAAGAAGTGAAAGCTAATTTAACACATGTGTTAAATTTAGCTAAAATATTAGATGTAAGAGAGGGAATTGAGTAGTGAAGAAGTATAAGCGCTTATTATTAATGGCTGGGTTAGTGACCTTAGTCTTTGTTTTATCCGCCTGCGGAACCGCGCCCGTAAGTGAAAGTAGTACAGGAATTTGGGATCGATACATTGTTTATTATTTTGCCCAAGCGATTAAGTTCCTATCATTAGGCGGCAGTGTCGGAATTGGGATTATCCTATTTACGTTAGTCATCCGGATTATTTTATTGCCGTTGATGCATTTCCAAACGAAGAGTATGCGTAAAACACAAGAGTTGCAACCGCAATTAAAGGCCTTGCAACAAAAATATTCTTCAAAAGATCCTGAAACACAACGCTTATTCCGAGAAGAACAGCAACGTTTGTATGCAGAGAATAATGTGAATCCTTACATTGGCTGTTTACCACTGTTGGTTCAACTACCAATCATGATGGCTTTGTATCAAGCCATTTCACGCGTGCCTGAGTTAAAAGAAGGAACGTTCTTGTGGTTAAGCCTCGATAAGCCGGATCCGTATTTAATTTTACCGATTTTAGCGGCTGTCTTTACGTTTGCTAGTACGTATCTTTCAAGTATGAGCCAACTAGAAACAAATGCCTCACTGAAAATTATGAATTACGTTATGCCAGCGATGATCTTCTTTATGGGGATTTCATTAGCCAGCAGTTTATCTCTTTACTGGGTGGTCTCAAATGCCTTCCAAACAGGGCAAACATTGTTATTAAACAATCCATTCAAAATCCGTAAAGAGCGGGAGGAAGCAGCACGTCAAGCCAAAGCACGGGAGCGAGCGCTTGAACGAGCAAAAAGTCCTAAGAAAAAAGGGAAGAAAAAATAAAGGAGGTCGTTCAGATGCCGATTTATGAAGGAAATACAATCGAAGAAGCAACGCAGAAAGGCTTACAAGCACTTGGTTTAACCAAAGAGGATGTTACAATTGATGTGTTAGACGAAGGAAAAAAAGGATTTTTAGGTCTAGGAAAAAAACTTGCCCAAATTTCAATGGAACCAACGATTAGTGAGCAAGTCACAGAAGCGGTCGAAGAAACAGTGGAAGATATTGTTGTTGCCGATGAAGCAAAAGCAGTGGAAGAAGCAGTTGAGGAATTAACCGAAGCAATTCCTAGTCTCTCAGAGGAATCAACACATTCTTTAGAAAATCTGGAAGACGAAGCTGCTATTACTGAATTAGCGATGTATTTAACGAATATTTCAAATGAACTGAACGCCCCTGCCATGGTTCGCATAGCGCGCGAGAATGGCAATATTATCTTCCATTTAGAAACAGAAAAACAAGGTATCTTAATTGGAAAACACGGAAAAGTGTTAAATGCGTTACAGTATTTAGCGCAAGTCTTTATTCACCGCATTGCAAGCAATAAGCTATCGATTGTTGTGAATGTCGGAAATTATCGTGAAAAACGTCATGAAATTTTGGAACGTTTAGCGAAACGCACCGCGGAAAAAGCCAAACGCACTGGGCGGCCAGTCTTCTTGGAACCAATGCCGGCTTTTGAAAGAAAACAAATTCATCACACGCTAAGTAAAGATGAGCAAATCAAAACCCATTCTGAAGGGGATGAACCTTATCGGTATTTAGTGGTTGAACCAGTTAAGAAGTATTTTTAAACAAACAAAGAAACGTTGGCAACTCTCAGCAGGGACTGAATAGTTGCCAACGTTTCTTTGTTAAATGATTTTTTAGCCGTCTCCGTTTCTTTTTTTATGTTATGATAATCAGTAATTACTCCAGTAGTAAATTCAAATGAAAAAGTTTTGTAAAGAGACGTAGGGGGAGCAACAGGTATGCGTACGGAGAAAATACTGGTTGTAGATGATGATGCAGCAGTTCGTCGCTTGATTTGGAAAGCATTACAATCAACAGGTATTCTTATTTACCAAAGTGAATCAATTGAAAAAACAAAAGATATTGTGTCCAGAGTTACCTTTGATTTGTTCATTTTAGATGATAACTTGGAACATGACAGCGATGGTTACTACTTAGTCCAAATGATTAGAGAGAAATATCCACTAGTGCCAATTATCTTTTTTAGTAGCAAAAAAGAAGAAGAGGATATCATTGCAGCCTTGGAAATGGGCGTGGATAGTTATATAACGAAACCTTTTTCCTTGAATGTTTTTAAGGCTCAGGTGATTGCTTCGTTGAATCGAGCTCGAATGATTCGAAAACAATTGAATGTTTATAAAAAAGAAGAGCTACAGGTAGGCGATTTCCGTTTTGATTATGGTCGTTATCAACTATTTAAAAAGGATTTACCTATTTCATTGTCTTCGAAAGAAGTTCAATTAATTCAATTTTTTCTGGAGAATCCCGAGCAAGTATTCTCTAAAGAACAAATTTACAGCAGTGTTTGGGGTACTGGGGATGTCGATGCGAATACGATTATGGTTTTTATTAATCGTTTACGAAGTAAATTAGAAGAAAACCCGAAAGAACCTTGTTACCTTCGGACCGTTTGGGGCATTGGTTATACCTTTACGCCAGATGGTTGCGTACAAAAAAAATGAAAAAAGGCCCGCAGTTGCACAAGCGACTGCAGGTCTTTTTTGCTTATTCAATTTGTCGACGTTCCATTTCTTTCAAAATAAATTGAAGCGAACGATTTAGATGTTCATGGGTTAAAAGTGTGATCTGGTCAATATTCTTTGTTTTCATTCCGCGGAAAATTAACCAATGTTCTTCTAGGGCAATACTACGACGTTCTGAGGCACGAATCGCAATATCTCTGAAATAGATTAAGTAAGCATGGAGATCAGTCACAATTTTTTTTAAACGTAGCATCTGACTCTTAGTATAAATAAAGGAATTAAAATCTGAAAAGTTCTGTAGTAAGTCATCTACTTGGTTATTTTTATTGTATTGTTCTCCTTCGAGAAGTAAGGCTTCCAATTCATCAAAATCTTCTGGTGTCATGAGTTCCATGGCTTTAATGGTTGCTAAAGTGTCCAAAGATTTACGAATATCATAAATTTCATAAGCATCTTTCATACTAATCCCTTTAACCACGATACCTACCATAGGTATATGTTCCACCAATTGTTCTTTGACCAATTCTTGTAAAGCAAAGCGAATGGGCGTCCGACTAATGTTTAATTGCTCGGAAAATTCTTTTTCGTTAATCCGTTCACCTGCAGGAATATCCCCTAAAATAATGGTTTTTTTAAAGGCTTCGTAGGTACAAATTTTTAGAGGTTTACTGCTGGTTAAATCTAAGTTCCGTTTTACTGCTTCAACCGTTGGATTCATATGAGGCACCTCCCTATAGGTTATTTTTATAGATAATAAATATAATATTAAAAATGAAAATATAACGCAAGAAAAGACAAAATGAAAAGAAAACCGAGGAGAAAAGGCACTCCTACGGTTTCAGCGACGACGTTTAATTTTGTGGAATAAATAAAGGCATGTGACCTAAAGCAACAATTGTAACAACGAAAATAACGAAAATTCCTAAGGCATATTTTGCTGATTCTTTTTGCCATTGGCCCATATCTAAACCAGTTAAACGTAATAGCAAGTAAATAAATGCCACTAATGGACTTAATAAGTGGAACGCTTGCCCCATTAAGGAAGCTAAAGCCATAGACATATTGTCAAATCCATAAGAACGTCCAGCTTCTGCTAGGACTGGTAAGACACCGAAATAGAAACCATCGTTTGAAATAAAGAATGTTCCTGGTGCTGAAATGAACGCAATCACTAAGCCCCAAGCGCCGGCTAATTGTTTTGGAATAATATTAACAAAGCTATTTGCTAAGGCATTGGCCATACCAGAACCTTGGAATAAGCCCATGAAGACGCCAGCAGCAAAAACTAAGATAACTACTTGCACAGCATCACCAGCATTTGCACTAATACGGCTGCTTTGATCTTTTAATTTTGGATAGTTAATCATTAAAGCGATACAAGTACCAACTAGGAATAATAATAACGGTGGCATTTCAATCCACGAAGGCAAACCTAATTGACCAACGAATGAACTTAGGACTAACCAACCGATTAAGACAATCGTTAAAATACCATTGAACGCAAAATTCTTTGGACGACGAATTTCTAATAACTCAGGATCGTTAACAATAGTCATTTCTTCCAATTCTTTATCAGTAAGCGTTGTCACGCCTAAGCGAGCACGTTCTTTTTTCCCCATGCGATAAGCAACAAAGAAGATAACATACAATACAGATAAAATCATACCAGGTGCTAAATAAGAAAGAATGTCGGCATCAACTTCTAGTACGGCCATGGCACGAGCTGTTGGACCGCCCCAAGGTAATAAGTTCATAATGGTGTTTTGTAAGATAACAAGCACACCTAAATTCATCAATTTCATATTAAGTTTTTTGTAGATGGGAATAAACGCAGAACAGCAAATCAAGGTCGTAGTTGTTCCATCTCCGTTTAAGGAAACAGCAGCAGCAACTACCGCAGTAGCCATCAAGACTTTCATTGGATCGCCTTTAGCAAAGTAAATCATTTTTTTAGTGATTGGGTCAAACAAACCAGCATCCAACATAATAGAGAAGTAAAGAATGGCAAATAATAACATAATACCAGTTTTTGAAGTAGTTGAAATCCCATCTAAGACGAAATTCCCAATGTTGACTTCAGGGACAACACCGTCAGCACCAGGTGGCGGACTCGCTACTCCAGTTGCAATTGCAATCAAAGTAAAAATAAGAGGAATAATTACTAAAGATGTAAACGGTGACAATTTCTTTTTCATGATTACATACATAAAGATGATAATCATACCATAAGCTAAAATAGTGAGTAACATGTTTTTCTTCCTTTCTTTTTTTAGAACTTTTTTGTAAGCGTTAACAACCGGTGTTAATAAAAAAGAATAGCCATGAGAAATGTTTCACAGTATTCTGGTTTACAACAAAAAATATTTTTTGTGTTTGTCTATAGTGTGAGAATATACAAACTTTCGCAGAGAATAAATAGCCTAAAACAAAAAGAACATCAAAAAAACAATTCAACAATCAAATTCTTATTAATAACTTAATATAATATTAATAGAATCTTAACGGCTGATAAATGCTTATATACCAATGTTTACAGAGTTTTTTTCACAAAATAAACAATAAAAGAACAATCTGAGCTAGTGTTTTCACTAGGTTTTTTAACGGTTTTTTCTATAATGAACGTATACCAAGAATTAGTGAAAGGAGAGACAATATGGGCCTATTTAAGTCCTTATTCAAGAAAGAGCAACACACGCAGGATACCGAGATTAATGAAAGCGTTATCCAACGTGAAGCGGATAACTTGGAAAAGCGATGGATAGATATACCAGCATATATTCCTGCTGAGCCAAAAGAATATCAATTGGTAAGTATTGTGGCCACTGCCATCGCAGCAGGAGAGTTTCCAGAAAGTCGTTTTGTTATCAAAAAAATCGCAAAACGAAATCCAGAAGCAAAAGAAGTTGCCATTATTGCAGCCAGTATAGCTGCAGAGCTTTCAGAAGAGTCTCAGCTAGTTGTCAAAAGAATTTCAAAACAAAACCTTGAGGAGGATCATTATGTTACGCAAATTTAAAATTTCAATTGATGGGAAAGAATATTTAGTCGAGATGGAAGAAATCGGTGGCGTCCCACAACCAGCACCTGTTGCGCCACAACCAACAGCGCCAGTTGCTACGACAGAAACACCAGCCCCTGCTGTTGAAGAAGCCCCAGCGCCAGCAGCACAGCCAGCCGCCCCAGCAGGAGCAGATGCAATGCCTGCGCCAATGCCAGGAACTGTGTTAAAAGTATTAGTCAATGTTGGTGATACGGTGTCTGAGAACCAACCATTGTTAATTTTAGAAGCAATGAAGATGGAAAATGAAATCGTTGCAGGAAAAGCAGGTACGGTAACAGGAATTCATGTTACCCAAGGCCAAATTGTGAACCCAGGGGAACCATTAATAACAATTAACTAGAATTAATTTAAGAAGAGGAAGTGATTTGTGTGGAGACACTGATTCAAGGTGTTATAGGAATGGGCCAAGAACCAGGACGCATTGTGATGATGCTGATTGGTGGACTATTAATGTATTTAGGAATAAAAAAAGAGTATGAACCAACACTTTTAGTGCCGATGGGTTTAGGAACGATTTTAGTGAACTTTCCTAATTCCGGCGTATTGAGCGCTGGCGGCGAGCCAGGTCCGTTTAATGTTCTTTTTGATTTTGGAATAAAAACAGAATTATTCCCGTTATTATTATTTATTGGGATTGGGGCAATGATTGATTTCGGTCCATTGTTACAAAATCCGTTTATGTTGATGTTTGGTGCCGCTGCACAGTTTGGGATTTTCTTTACAGTTATTATGGCTGTTTTATTAGGTTTTGATTTAAACGATGCTGCTTCGATTGGGATTATTGGTGCCGCTGATGGCCCAACGTCTATTTTCGTAGCAAATACCTTACATTCAAAATACATGGGGGCCATAATGGTTGCCGCTTACTCCTACATGGCGTTAGTTCCGATTATTCAACCAGTAGCGATTAAAGCAGTGACGACGAAAGCCGAACGTCGTATCCGTATGACTTATCGGGCCGGTGAAGTTTCTCAAACAGCGAAAATTCTTTTCCCGGTTGTTATTACGATTGTCGCAGGGTTAATTGCGCCGGTGTCATTACCATTAGTTGGTTTCTTAATGTTTGGGAACTTATTAAGAGAATGTGGCGTTTTGGATCGTTTATCCATTACAGCTCAAAATGAATTGGTGAATATTATTAGTATCTTGCTAGGACTATCTATTTCCGTTAGCATGAACTATGCAGAGTTCTTAAAAGTCGATACGTTGATGGTTATTGGCTTAGGGTTAGTCGCCTTTATTATGGACTCAGTCGGCGGCGTACTTTTTGCTAAATTCTTGAATTTATTTAGAAAAGAAAAAATCAATCCAATGATTGGTGCTGCGGGTATTTCCGCTTTCCCAATGTCTAGTCGGGTCATTCAAAAAATGGCTACAGATGAAGACCCACAAAACTTTATTTTAATGCATGCTGCTGGTGCCAACGTTTCAGGACAAATCGCTTCTGTAATTGCTGGTGGCTTACTATTAGCCTTTTTAACATAGGACGGAAAGGAGAACGAATACATGTCTGTTAACATGGAAGATTTAAAAATTGCTTTTGAACTGTTAGGTTTTGGTTGGGGCGGCGTTTTCGTTGTTTTATTTATCATTTATCTAGCATCTAAATTACTAACAAAATTATTTCCAATTAAAAAATAAAGGAGGTTATTGCTGTGAGCAGCGTATATACAATGAAAAGAATCTGGTTGCAAAAAGATAAAAAAGCTTATCAAGCTTGGCGCGAATTAATGGAAAAAGCCGAATTGCAAACGACAGAAGCACTTGATTACACCGTTGGCATATATGATGACACAGCATTAATCGCCTCTGGCTCGCTTTCAGGCAAAACGATTAAGTGCGTGGCCGTTTGTAAAAAATATCAATCTGAAAATTTGTTAACCCAATTGGTGGTTCATCTACTTGAAAAACTGAGAGAAGAAAACCAATTACACAGTTTTTTGTATACAAAACCAAAAAATGAACAAATTTTTCAGTCGCTAGGCTTTCAAAAAATGGTTGCGAACCAAGAGGTGCTATTTATGGAGCAAGGCAAACCAGATTTTGCCGATTATCTTGGTTACCTGACACAGCATAAAAAAGCAGGGCCAGCCAGTAGCATTGTCATGAATGCAAATCCTTTTACGAAAGGCCATCAGTACTTAGTCGAAAAAGCAGCCAAAGAAAGTCCACACGTTTATGTGTTTGTTTTATCTGAAGATAAATCGCTATTTTCAAAAGAAGCACGTTTCGCAATGGTGCAAAAAGGGGTCGCCCATTTACCCAATGTGACAGTCCTATCTACAGAAGATTACTTAGTTTCGTCTGCGACTTTTCCTACCTATTTTTTGAAAGAAAAAGCGCCATTAGAGGTAGCTGCAATTCAAGCAACGCTTGATGCAACGTTATTTAAAGAAAGAATTGCGCCAATACTTGAAATTCAGCAACGTTATGTGGGAGAAGAGCCTTATTCAGAAGTGACCGCTGTCTACAATCAAGCAATGCAACAAGTTTTCGGACAAACGATAACGCTAACCATTGTCCCGCGATTAGCGAGTGATGGAGAGCTGATTAGTGCGACGAAAGTTCGCAAAGCGATGGCTGAAGGCGACAAAGAGACACTCAAGAAGTTTTTACCAGCAACAAGTTATCAATACTTAGTAGAACACAAGAAACTAATGAGGTGAAGAAAGTGAAGATTATCAAAAATGCTACTGCAGGGACAGTAGAATCAAGTGATATTATGATTACCGTCCAACCCATTGAATCAACAGAAAATACCATTGAATTAGAAAGTAGTGTCGAAAAACAATTTGGCAATCAAATTCGTCAGGTGATTACGACAACTTTGGAACATTTAGATGTCCAAGGCGTTGCGGTCAAGGCGATTGATAAAGGGGCATTAGATTGTACAATCAAAGCTCGGATGATTACAGTTTTACATCGAGGCGCTGAAAAAGAAACGTATGATTGGAAGGAGTTGGACTCATGGAACGTTTAAGAAGAACAATGATGTTTGTCCCTGGAGCGAACGCAGCAATGCTAAGAGATGCACCATTGTATGGGGCAGATTCAATCATGTTTGATTTAGAAGATGCAGTTTCATTAAAAGAAAAAGACTCTGCCCGTGTTTTAGTCCATTCTGCTTTGAAAACTTTCGATTATGGCAATATTGAAATTGTTGTTCGGATCAATGCTTTAGATGCCGGTGGCGCAGAAGATATTGAAGCAATGGTCTTAGCTGGTGTCGATGTGATTCGTTTACCAAAAACAGAAACAGCCCAAGATATCATTGATGTCGAGGCAGTCATTACAGAAGTAGAACAGCAAAATGACATTCCCGTAGGAACAACGAAAATGATGGCTGCTATCGAATCGGCTGAAGGTGTTCTAAATGCGCCCGCGATTGCCAAAAGTTCAACTCGATTGATTGGCATCGCGTTAGGCGCCGAAGACTATGTTACCAATATGAAAACACGGCGCCATCCAGATGGCCAAGAACTATTCTTTGCTCGTAGCATGATTTTACATGCCGCTCGAGCAGCTGGGATTGCAGCTATTGATACGGTCTATTCAGATGTAGACAATACGGAAGGCTTTGAAGCCGAAGTTCGTTTGATTAAACAGCTAGGTTTCGATGGGAAATCGGTGATTAACCCTCGTCAAATCCCATTGGTTAATACTATTTATGCGCCAACAGAAAAAGAAATCCAGAATGCTAAGGAAGTAATCTGGGGCATTCGGGAAGCCGAAGCTAAAGGTTCCGGTGTTATCTCCGTAAATGGAAAAATGGTTGATAAACCAATTGTTGAACGAGCTGAACGGGTCATTGCGTTAGCATTGGCGGCTAAATTAATTACCGAGGAGGAAATATAGACATGGTAGTAAATAAAGTAGGCAAAGACATTCCTCAATCTTATGCAGAGCAATACGGCATTTATGAAGGAGAATTAGCACACATTGATGCTTATCAAGAAGCGAGCCGAGCAATTAAACCAGTGAAACCTCGGGAGACAAAACTTTTAGGAAGTATTCGTGAAGCAATTGAAAAAACAGGTTTAAAAGATGGCATGACCATCTCTTTCCATCACCATTTCCGTGAAGGAGACTATGTGATGAACTTAGTTTTAGCCGAGATTGCCGCCATGGGGCTGAAAAACATTTCGATTGCACCTAGTTCAATTGCAAATGTTCATGAACCTTTGATCGAACACATTAAAAATGGAGTAGTCACCAACATTACTTCTTCAGGTTTGAGAGATAAAGTAGGAGCTGCTATTTCAGCAGGTATCATGGAAAATCCTGTGGTGATTCGTTCACATGGTGGCCGGGCACGGGCAGTAGCAGCAGGCGATATCCATATTGATGTAGCTTTCTTAGGTGCACCAAGTTCAGACGCTTATGGAAATGCGAATGGAACCAAAGGAAAAGCCACCTGTGGTTCTCTTGGATATGCGATGGTCGATGCAAAATATGCGGATCAAGTGGTCATCATTACTGACACATTAGTACCATATCCTAATACCCCTATCAGTATTCCACAAACAGATGTTGATTATGTGGTAGAAATTGATGCAATTGGTGATCCAGATGGAATTGCCAAAGGCGCAACACGTTTTACAAAGAATCCTAAAGAATTATTGATTGCTGAATATGCCGCAAAAATAATTACACATTCTCCTTACTACAAAGAAGGCTTCTCATTCCAAACAGGAACAGGTGGCTCTTCACTAGCAGTTACGCGGTTCATGAGAGAACAAATGCTTAAAGATGGCATTAAAGCAAGTTTCGCTTTAGGCGGAATTACGAATGCAATGGTGGAACTTTTGGAAGAAGGCTTAGTAGAAAAAATTATTGACGTCCAAGACTTTGATCATCCATCAGCTATTTCTTTAGGGGAAAATGCCAATCATTATGAAATTGATGCCAATATGTATGCTTCACCGCTTAGCAAAGGGGCGGTTATTAATCAATTAGACACAGCTATTTTATCTGCTTTAGAAGTGGACACAGATTTTAATGTAAATGTCATTACTGGTTCAGATGGTGTCATCCGTGGTGCTTCTGGCGGACATTCCGATACAAGTATGGCTTGTAAAATGAGTCTAGTGATTGCACCACTTGTTCGTGGACGGATTCCAACAATCGTTGAGCAAGTAAATACAGTCGTTACACCAGGTACGAGTGTCGATGTCGTAGTAACAGAAGTTGGCATTGCAATCAATCCAAAAAGAACAGACTTAATTGATTGTTTTAAAACCTTAGACGTTCCTCAGTTTACGTTAGAAGAGTTGAAAGACAAAGCCTACAACATTGTTGGCACCCCGGAACCAATTAAATATGGAGACAAAGTCGTTGCGTTAATTGAATACCGAGATGGTAGTCTAATTGATGTGGTACGCAATGTTTAATGGGGAAAAAGTAACACTTTTAGAGATGTTGGATGCTCGCGAACAAAGAGCTGCCACACAGAAGGAGTTGTTAGAAACAGCACCAGAAGCTAGTCTCTTATCTGCCACAATGAATATTCCTGGAGAAGTGAAAAATTCGCCCACCTTAACGGCTGTTTTTTTAGAAGTAATTGACGAAGTCGAGCAACAATTGCTGGATCAAGTACCGATTGTTAATTTTTACCGGAATGAAAAAACAGGGCCTGAATATTATTTGGCGGTTTCGTTAGCCCCACAAGAATTAAAACAAAGAATGGTCAAAATTGAAGAAACACATCCTTATGGTCGTTTAGTGGACCTAGATGTTTTATGGGGAAATGAGGAGCTAAAAAGCCTTCATCGAGGAGATTTAGGCTTGCCACCACGGCGCTGTTTTATTTGCCAAGAAGTGGCGAAAGTCTGTGGACGAAATCGACGTCACAGTCTTGAAGCAATGCAAGAAAAAATAACAGAAATAATTTTGACACGAAAGGAGCAGCCAAGTGAGTAAAAAAATTCGTTTTACAGAAACGGTGCTACGGGATGGACAACAAAGTTTAATTGCAACACGGATGCCAACCTCAGATATGCTGCCGATTATTAAAACAATGGACGAGGCAGGATTTCATGCATTAGAAATGTGGGGCGGGGCAACGTTTGATTCCTGTGTCCGCTATTTAAACGAGGATCCTTGGGAACGTCTTCGCCAAATTCGCAAAGAAGTTAAAAATACCAAACTTCAAATGTTATTACGAGGACAAAATTTACTAGGATATCGTCATTACGCTGATGATGTAGTGCGGGCCTTTGTCGAAAAATCAGTTGAAAATGGGATTGATATTATTCGTATTTTCGATGCCTTGAATGATGTCCGTAATTTACAAACAGCAATTCAAACAACAAAAGAAGCTGGCGGACACTGTCAAGCAGCGATTTCTTATACTACGAGTGAAATTCATACCATCGATTACTTTGTAAAATTAGCCAAAGAATTAAGTCAAACAGGAGCGGATTCCATTTGTATTAAGGACATGGCAGGCGTTTTGACGCCACAAACTGGTTTTGAATTAGTGAGCAAAATGAAAGATGCCATTGATTTACCTTTAGAGGTGCATACGCATGCGACTAGTGGTATTTCTGAGATGACCTATTTAAAAGTTGCTGAAGCAGGTGCGGATATCATCGATACAGCTATCTCTTCTTTCGCTGGCGGTACGAGTCAACCAGCCACAGAATCTGTAGCCATTGCGTTAGAAGATTTAGGCTTTGAAACAGGTTTAAATATGGAAAAAGTAACAGAGATTGCTGACTATTTCAATCCGATTCGTGATCGCTTTAGAAGTGAAGGCATTTTAAACCCTAAAGTTAAAGATACGGAACCGAAAACCTTGATTTATCAAGTGCCTGGTGGTATGTTATCAAACTTATTAAGTCAATTAACGGAGCAAGGTTTACAAGACAAATATGAAGAAGTTTTAGCTGAAGTACCTAAAGTAAGAGCAGATTTAGGGTATCCACCACTAGTTACGCCGCTTTCACAAATGGTTGGAACACAAGCCTTAATGAATGTGATTTCTGGGGAAAGATATTCCTTAATACCGAATGAAATCAAAGATTATGTGCGCGGAGAATATGGCAAATCACCAGCACCTATCGCAGAAGAGATTAAGCAAAAAATCATTGGGGATGAAGAAGTAATTACTTGTCGACCAGCGGATTTATTGAAACCAGAGTTGCATAGTTTAGAAAAGGAAATCCAACAATACGCAAAATCTGAAGAGGATGTCCTATTATATGCGATGTTCCCGCAACAAGGAAAAGACTTTTTAGGACGTCGTGAAGATCCTTTTTACGATGTACCGTTACAGAAAGTGACAGTCAAACTTGACTTGCCAGAATAGAACGGGCAAGTGCTCCGCAAATGTATAAAGAAGCAAGGGTTTGAGCGACGATAACGGTTGTTCAAACCCTTGCTTCATCAAATAGAAAAAAGGCAGCCCGTGAAAGGAAGTGACAATGTGTTAGAAGAAATTCTAGCAATTCATCAAAAAAATATTGGTGTGCTAAGTCTTGAAGCAACAGAAGCGGTGTTAAACCATCATGATTTAGCCAAAATGTATACACCTGGTGTCGCAGAATTGAGTTTAATGATTGCTCAAAATCATGAATTAGCGCGCGAGTGGACCATTAGTGGTAAGTTAATTGCGGTTATTACAGATGGGTCAGCTGTTCTGGGTCTCGGCAATATGGGCACGCAAGCGGGCTTGCCAATTGTTGAAGGCAAAGCTTTACTTTATAAAAATTTGGCGGGGGTCGATGCTATTCCTTTAGCACTGGAACAAAAATCAGTTGACGAGATGGTTCAAACAATTGAAAATTTACAAAATAGTTTTGCAGGAATCCACTTAGAAGATATTTCTGCACCAAAATGTTTTGAAATTGAAGAAAAACTTCAACAACGTTTGAACATTCCTATGTATCATGATGACCAAGAAGGCACTGCCATTGTCGTTTTAGCTGGGCTAATTAACGCAGCTAAAATTAAAGGAAAACCTTTAAATGAATTACGTGTGGTGATTAACGGAGTTGGAGCTTCTGGTGTAGCGACCGCTAAGTTATGTATTCAAGCGGGGATTACGCATCTCACCTTAGTAGATCGCCAAGGTGTTTTAAGAGAAGAAGACCCGACATTGAATCCTTACCAACGTGCTTTGCTTCGACAGGTAATAAAACCATCAGTAGAAAACAAAGATTTAGCCACCGCTGTCGTCAATCAGGATGTTTTTTTAGGCTTATCAGAAGCGGATGTGCTAACGCCAGCCCTGATTAAATCAATGAACCAAGACCCAATTATCTTTGCTTTAGCAAATCCTAAACCAGAAATTGAACCAGACCTCGCCCAAGCCAATGGCGTCCGTTTATTAGCAACTGGTTCTTCCAAATATCCGAATCAAGTGAACAACATTTTAGCTTTTCCAGGTCTTTTTAAAGGGTTATTGGCAGCGAAAGGCAGAAAAGTCGATGTCGGTTTGCAAATGACAGTAGCACGAAGCTTGGCCGCTATGATTTCAGAACCCACAGCAGAAAAATTTATACCTAATGTATTTGATGGCGGCGTAGTTGACACGGTTTTTAATGCTGTACTAGACTATATAAAACAAGAAAAGACCACGGCAGAAGAAGGGACGTAAAAGGCAATGACAAAGCAAGCAAGGAGTAAATTAGCGCAGCAAGCACAATTGGCACTACTCTATGAAGTGACCTGTTTAAATAAACCAGGCTTGGTGGATCCAGTCGATGCAGGCGCCCATCAAGATATGGATGTTTTCACTTTTTTAGAAAGTAGTGTGGTTTTGACTCCTTATTTTGAAACCTTCGTTCAAGCTGGGACAGAGCTACGTCATTTGCCGATTGAGGCAACATTTCGCGCAATTCGACAAGTTGGTTTAGAAGCAGAACGAGCGATGTTTGAGGCAACAGAAGGTATCAATACACATAAAGGAGCGATTTTTTCTCTAGGTATTTTTTTAGCTATCTGTGGTCGTTTAATGATTTGGGAGACCCCTTGCACCTTACAATTGTTTCAACAAACGCTTCAAACAATGACGCAAGACTTATTGGCTGACTTTGAAAACCTCGCTACGAATGAGCTAGAAAAACTAACTTGGGGTGAACGACTATTTGTTCAGCATGGCTTGACTGGAATCCGTGGTGAGGCGCAACAAGGTTATCCCGCTGTCTTTGAACAGGGAGTGCCTTATTATCAAAAACATCAAGGCACACAACAACAAAAACTCATTGATACGCTCCTTTATTTATCGCTCTATGTTGAGGATACGAATTTGATTAAACGAAGTCAAAATGTCCAAATTTTTGAAATATATCAACCGTTAATCCAGGAATATTTTGCTTTAGGGGGGACACAAACGTTACGGGGAACCCTTTGTTTAGAAAGATTGAATCACTTATTCAAAGAAAAAAATTGGAGTATTGGTGGCAGTGCAGATGCTTTAATTTTGGTGGTGTTTTTAGATAAACTAATGAAATTAAATTGGCTGACCCCTTAATTAAAAAGATAGTTACAACGCTGATTTGGTCAGTTATTTTGACCTTATATGCTTATGGAAAGGTCTCAAGAGAATTCAAGAAAGCGATTGACAAATACCACGAAACACAGTATATTTTATTACGAAATCATTCTTATCAGAGTATACAAATACGATGATAAACAGTTGAAGCGAATCTTGATTTGCTTTTCCTAAACCTGATTCTTTTAGAATCAGGTTTTTGTTTATCTAAAAGGCGGCATTCGTTCAAAAACGGCTGTCGCCTTTTTTTATGAAATTTTTTTAATATAAAAAATTTCATAAAAAAATCTTAAAAACAGAAAAAATTGTTATAGATTAGAGTCATTTTTTTGATGTAAAGTTTTTATGACTTACAGCCATAAAATTGATAAAAACAGTCAAAGAAGCAGAAAAAATAATAGTGGAATTTCTCAAAAAAATAAAAAAATTTTCCGTTATTTAATTATCGATTTATCAAACGATAAGTTATAATAAAATAATTTATTTATCTTTAATGATTGAGGAGAAATGTATAAACTTCCTCATTTTCCTCTCATTGTATAATAACTCACTAATGAATTAGTGAGTTTTTTAACATATCCAGGATGTTTGTTATCAAATGAATTTTTATATAAAAATTCACAGCATTATATTTTGAAAAGCTGAGGAAATGTACTAAACTGCAGGTGTTAAATCCATTTAAATCGCTAAAGGGGGAGATGAACAACTAGGGGAAGCTAATGATCTTGGTATTTATCGTTTATTTTAAAGAAAAGAGGGACGATCAGATGAAAAAGAAAATTGTTGAGGATTTTAATCGGAAAAGTCAGCATAAAAAATGGACAAAACGCAAGATGCTTAATTTAGCAATATCAAGTGGTTTATTATTTACGTCATTAGCAATCCCTGTAAGTATAGCTGTTACCTCTGGCACAATCAGTGCATCAGCAGCGGTCTTGGATATCGAACTATTATCAAATGTTACGTCAAATAATGACAGTGGCACTTCAACGAGTAATCGTTGGACAGCCGCAAACCAAAATCAACCAGTTAATTTCACGGTTTCTGGTGGCGCTTTAGCAGATGCTTCCGCTGTGTTTAGTGGACAAAAACAAGCGGTGTTAGTGGTTCCTCCTGAGTTAAGAGGAAATGTAGCTGCAGCAGGCAGCGCAGCAATCAATACCAATGTCACGATTGATCTTTCAAAAGTTACTTTTTTGACCGCCGTTTTGAATGCAGCCAATGATTTAACCAATGTCATTACTCAAATTACCAGTGGAGCGTTAGGGAATTTAACTGGTGTTGATATTGATCTGACGGAAGTGAATCGTCAGTTGGAATTAGTGAATAACATTGAAAACTTAGGTGCTGCTTCATTTACAGCTCCGGAAACGTTAGCAGCTGACGGCTCATACATTAGCGCACCAATTAGTGATGGTTTAGGGTTAGTTTTAGCCCAAAATGTTTCAAACATCTTACAAGATTTGAATGCGGCAGTTCAAGCTTTGGAGGCAAAAGGAACCAGTATCCCAAGTAATCTTGTCGCCACAGCCATAAATGCAGCCTTGCTTCCTGTCAAAGGCACGGTAAACGTGGCTGTTTCAGGTGCTTTGCCTTTATTAGCGGTTGGTGGTTCAGGTGTGAATGAGTTAGTGGATGCTTCTTTACTAGGCGCAACTACGGTTACTTTACCAACTACCGTTTCAACACCTCAAAATTTATCCAATAATTTAGATGCTCGTTTTGTAGGAACAGTCGTTCAAACAGATCTTTTAGACGTTAATTTATTAGCAACAGCAGACGGTGTATCCAACATTTATTTTGCTGCAGGTACTACTAGTGAAGTAACCGCACCTACCGTAACAGGAGTAACAGGCAATTCAACGGCAGGTTACGAAGTTAAAGGAACTGCCGATGCCAATACCACGGTTGAAATCCGAAATGCAGGAGGTGCCGTGATAGGTACAGGTACTGCTGATGGGACAGGGGCATTTACAGTTACCATTCCCGCAGGTGAAGCAGGTGCGAATGAAACGTTAACCGCCGTAGCGAAAAACGCCAGCGGCACAGAAAGTACGCCAACAACGTTCCAAACACCAGCGGATGAAGCAACCGTAACCGCACCAACAATCACAGGAGTAACAGGCAATTCAACAGCAGGTTACGAGATCAAAGGCACCGCCGACGCCAATGCCACGGTTGAGATCCGAAATGCAGGAGGTGCCGTGATAGGTACAGGTACTGCTGATGGGACAGGGGCATTTACAGTTACCATTCCCGCAGGTGAAGCAGGTGCGAATGAAACGTTAACCGCCGTAGCGAAAAACGCCAGCGGTACAGAAAGTACGCCAACAACGTTCCAAACGCCAGCGGATCCTAATACGCCCGTGGCGACGCCAATTGTTGAGACTGTAACAGGTAGTACAACAAAAGGCTATGAGGTCAAAGGGACTGCTGAAGTTGGCACCACCATTGAGGTTCGCGATGCAGCTGGCACGGTCCTTGGTACTGCAACAACTGGAACTGACGGAAAATATACAGTGACTTTAGATTCAGGAACAGCAACAGCAAATCAAACGCTGAGCGTTGTAGCGAAAAACGCTAGTGGCACGGAAAGTCAACCAGCAACGGCGACAACACCAGCTGATGTCACTGCACCAACAGTTGATAACATCACAGGCAACTCTGGTTCGGGTTATGAAATTACAGGAACAGCAGACCCTAACACAACAATCGAAGTTCGTGATCCATCTGGGGCAGTCATTGGTACAGGTACCTCTGATGCGAATGGTGATTTTACTGTAACGCTACCAACGGGAACGACCAATCCTGGGGATACGTTAACAGTGATTGGAAAGGATAACGCGGGAAATGAAAGTCAACCGACTGAAGTCCTTGTTCCTGCTGATGCCACGGTTACAGCACCAACTGTAACAGGAGTAACAGGTAATTCAGTTGCTGGTTATCAGGTGACAGGCACCGCTGATCCGAATGCTACCATCGAAATTCGTGATGCAGATGGGAACGTGATTGCAACAGGGACTGCCGATGGGACTGGTTCCTTTGCTGTGAACCTTCCAGCTGGGACGGCAAATGCGAATGAAACATTGACAGCGTTAGCCAAAGATCCTGCTGGCAATACAAGTACACCGACAACCTTCCAAACACCAGCAGATGAAGTAGTGGCACCGCCAAGTGTCGACAAAGTTACTGGGAATACAACACAAGGATATCAAGTGACAGGTACCGCTGAACTTGGCACCACCATTGAAGTTCGTGCAACAGACGGAACAGTTTTAGGCACCGCAACAACTGGACCGACTGGCCAATATACTGTGACGTTAGCTTCAGGAAAAGCAACAGCTAAACAAACAGTGAATGTAGTTGCTAAAAATGATACTGGACTTGAGAGTCAACCAACTACAGCTATGACACCCGCTGATGTTACCACACCAACAATTGGTGACATTACTGGAGATTCAACAACTGGTTATGAAATCACTGGGACGGCGGACCCTAATACCACCATTGAAGTACGGAACCCAGATGGAACAATTATTGGTACAACGACAACGGATGATCAAGGAAACTTTACTGTGGACCTTCCAGCGGGAGCCGCTAATCCTGGTGATACATTAACAGTTGTTGGAAAAGACGGTGACGGCAATGAAAGTCAACCAACGGAAGTGACGGTCCCTGAAGATGCAACCGTAGCAGCACCAACTGTGACGACTGTTACAGGAACAACTGCCACTGGGTATCAAGTAACCGGCACGGCAGAGCCAAATGTCACCATTGAGATTCACAATGAAGCAGGTTTAGTTATTGCTACGGGAACGACTGATGGTGCTGGCGCCTTTACAATCACTCTTCCGACGGGCACAGCAACAGCTAACGAAGCCTTAACTGCCATTGCGAAAGATGCTGCTGGGAAAGAAAGTAATCCGACTGCTTTCAAAACACCTGCTGATCCAGATGCACCAGTCACGACACCTACTGTTGACAAAATCACTGGTAGCACGACAAAAGGGTATCAAGTAGTAGGAGCAGCAGAAGTTGGTACAACAGTTGAGGTGCGTGATGCCGATGGCACAGTCCTTGGCATGGCAACTACTGGAACTGATGGCAAATACACAGTGACTTTAGAGCCAGGGAAGGCCTCAGCTAACGAAACAATAACTGTCGTAGCGAAAAATGCAACAGGAAAAGAAAGTCAGCCAGCTACAGCAACTACACCAGCCGACTTAGCCACACCAACCATTGATTCTATTACCGGAAATTCTGGTAAAGGTTACGAAATCACTGGAACGGCGGAGCCCAAAACCACTATTGATGTCCGTGACGCAGACGGAACCATCATTGCTGCTACCACTGCTAACGAAACCGGCCAATATACGGTGACTCTACCAGCTGGCGTAGTGACACCAGGAGAAACGATTACGATTATTAGCAAAGATGGCGCTGGCAATGAAAGTCAACCAGCTACAGCCGTTATTCCAGCGGATGTTGTTTTAGCGGCGCCAACTATTACGAAGGTTGAAGGAAACAAAGCCAATGGCTATACAGTCACTGGAACTGCTGATCCAAATGTCACGGTTCAATTTTACAATAGCAGTGAACAATTATTGGCAAGTGGCAATACAACTACTGGAGGCACCTTCTCCGTTCATATTGCAGCAGGGTTAGCAACAGAAAAAGAAACGTTAACCGCACTAACCACAGATACACAAGGAAATGTGAGTCCTAAAACCACATTTATGACGCCAGCCGATATTACGGGAGAACCAGAAATTAAAATTGCGGCACCAACTGTTTCTTCAGTTTTAGGAACGTCTAAAGCCGGCTACCTCATCAAAGGAACAGCTGAACCAAACCGAATCATTCAAATTAGCAACCGACTATTAAGAAGTGTGATTGCTGTAGGTGCCACCGATGCTGAAGGCAACTTCGCTATCCAATTAACAGCGGGACAAGCGACTGCTCAACAAAGTTTACTTGCGACAGCTACCGATGGCGCAGGACATTACAGTACGGCTACAACCTTCATGACACCAGCCGACCCAACGAATCCTGGAGGAGGCAATGGTAACACTGGCGGAAATAACGGCAATACAGGAAACAATGGCGCAACTGGCGGGAATAATGGGAATGGTTCAAACACAGGTTCAAATCCAAATGGAGGTTCTGGTTTAGGCACAACAGGTTCTGGCTTAGGTTCACTAGGCAATGGCCTCGGTACAAATGGTAGTGGCTACCACCCTAAACTAAGCACCATCAGTTATGGCACTGGAAATCACGGGAAAACAGGCTTCTTACCTAGCACAGGTGAAAAAGAGTCTTCAGCCGTGACAACAAGTTTGTTTGGCGCCTTTGTCGCACTCCTTGCGAGCATGGGAATCATCAAACGCAAACGTAAAAACTAGCTCTCTCCTTTAATTCCTATAGATGAGAAAACGTATTGTTGAGAATTCCCCACTCAATGATACGTTTTCTCATTCCATTTAATGAAGAAAAATTGCCAAATAGAATAAAATGTGCTATTCTATTTTCAGAAAATCGAAGGAACAAGCAGTGAAAGTGCTAAATCCAACCTGAATTTTTTAATGCAGGAGGAGTGGGCGCTTTTTTTGTTGTTATGAAGAAAGGAAGCTAATTATGCAATCAGCTACAATGGAATTTGATACAATTGCGGCGATTTCTACGCCGCCAGGTGAAGGTGCGATTAGTATTGTTCGTTTAAGTGGCGAGCAAGCAGTTGCTATTGCAAACAAAGTTTATCGGTCAGGCACTAAAGATTTAGCTAAAGTCCCCACGCACACGATTCATTATGGTCATATTGTTGATCCGCAAAACGATCAATTGATTGATGAAGTCATGCTTTCTGTGATGCGGGCACCGAAAACATTTACACGAGAAGACGTGGTAGAAATTAACTGTCATGGCGGCATTGTCGTGGTGAACCAACTACTGCAATTACTGTTACGTGAAGGCGCACGAATGGCCGAACCTGGGGAATTTACAAAACGTGCTTTTCTAAATGGCCGAATGGATCTTTCACAAGCAGAAGCAGTGATGGACTTAATCCGTGCTAAAACGGATAAAGCGATGAATGTTGCATTGAACCAATTGGATGGTAACTTGTCGGCGTTAATTCGTTCATTAAGACAAGAAATTTTAAATACTTTAGCACAAGTAGAAGTTAATATCGATTATCCAGAGTATGATGATGTCGAAGAATTAACCACGAAATTACTTTTAGAAAAAGCCGAATTTGTGAAAGCGCAGATTCAACAATTATTAACGACCGCTAAACAAGGAAAAATTTTGCGAGAAGGCCTAAGTACAGCAATTATTGGCCGACCAAATGTCGGGAAATCCAGTTTGTTAAACCATCTGTTACGAGAAGAAAAAGCCATCGTTACAGATATTGCTGGAACGACACGTGATGTCATTGAAGAATACGTTAACGTTCGCGGCGTTCCTTTAAAATTAATTGATACAGCTGGGATTCGCGAAACAGAAGACATTGTGGAACGAATTGGTGTCGAACGTAGCCGCAAAGCGTTAGCAGATTCGGATTTAATTTTGTTAGTCTTAAATCAAAGCGAAGAATTGACAGAGGAAGATCGTCAACTGTTGGAAGCAACGAAAGGCTTAAAACGCGTTATTCTTTTAAATAAAATGGACTTACCGACAAAACTGGATCCTAACGAATTACAAGAATTAGTCCCTGCAGAAGAAATTTTATCCGTTTCGGTGTTGTCAAACACAGGCTTAGACCAGTTAGAAGCGAAAATTGCTGATCTTTTCTTTGGCGGCCAAACAGGCGAAAAAGATGCTACCTATATTTCTAATACACGTCATATTGCTTTGCTGGATCAAGCAGCGCTTTCGTTACAAGAAGTGATTAACGGCATCGAAGCAGGTATGCCAGTCGATTTAGTTCAAATTGATATGACCCGTTGTTGGGATTATTTAGGGGAAATCGTCGGCGATAGTGTCCAAGATGAATTAATTACACAGTTATTTAGTCAATTTTGTTTAGGAAAATAAGACAAGAGAGGAATTTTTTATGAATCAATATCAAGCAGAATCATATGATGTTATTGTCGTCGGTGCTGGACATGCTGGCTCTGAAGCAGCCTTAGCAGCCGCACGAATGGGCGTTAAAACGTTACTTTTAACAATTAATTTAGATATGGTTGCTTTTATGCCATGTAACCCTTCTGTTGGTGGACCTGCCAAAGGAGTCGTTGTCCGAGAAATCGATGCATTAGGCGGTGAAATGGGTAAAAACATTGATAAAACCTACATCCAAATGCGGATGCTAAATACTGGTAAAGGTCCAGCAGTGCGTGCGTTGCGCGCGCAAGCTGACAAACATGCCTATGCGACAGAAATGAAACATACCATTGAAAAAGAAGAAAATTTAACCCTTCGTCAAGGGATTGTTGAAGAATTAATCGTGGAAGATGGCGTTTGTCGTGGTGTTGTAACTTCAACAGGTGCCGCATACCGTAGTCAAGCAGTGGTGATTACTGCCGGTACTGCCTTGCGTGGCGAAATTATTATTGGTGAATTAAAATATTCATCAGGACCAAACAATTCGCAACCTTCCGTTGGTTTAGCCAATCATTTAAAAGAATTAGGTTTAGAAATCGATCGCTTTAAAACAGGAACGCCGCCGCGAGTAAAATCAAGTACGATTGATTATTCTGTGACAGAGGAACAACCAGGCGATAAAGAACCCAACCACTTTAGTTACAGCACGCCAGATAGTGCCTACAATCAAAACCAAGAACCTTGTTGGTTAACTTATACGAATGAAACAACGCATGAAATTATTCAAAAAAATCTACACCGCGCCCCAATGTTTACTGGGATTGTTGAAGGTGTGGGCGCTCGGTATTGTCCATCCATCGAGGACAAAATTGTTCGTTTTGCAGACAAACCAAGACACCAATTGTTCTTGGAACCAGAAGGGTTGAATACCGAAGAAGTTTACGTCCAAGGCTTATCTACTTCTTTACCAGAAGATGTCCAAACAGAAATGCTTCATTCTATTGAAGGATTAGAAAAAGTAGAAATGATGCGTACAGGTTACGCCATTGAATACGATGTGGTAGTCCCTCACCAATTACGCCCAACATTAGAAACAAAGGTCATTGAGAATCTTTATACAGCAGGTCAAACGAACGGAACTAGTGGCTACGAAGAAGCTGCTGGTCAAGGCTTGATGGCAGGAATTAATGCTGCATTGAAAATTCAAGGCAAAGAGCCTCTTGTTTTAAAACGTAGTGATGGCTATATTGGCGTCATGATTGACGATTTAGTTACAAAAGGCACTAACGAACCTTATCGCTTATTAACGTCACGTGCGGAGTATCGTTTGATTTTACGACATGACAATGCGGACTTACGTTTAACAGAAATGGGTCATGAAATTGGCTTAGTCAAAGAAGAACAATATGCCGCCTATCTAGTCAAAAAAGCGGCTGTTGAAGCGGAAATTGCCCGCTTAGGCAAACATCGGATTAAACCAACCAAAGAAGTGCAAGCATTTTTGGAAACCAAAGGCGCTGCTGGCTTAAAAGATGGTATTTTAGCTAGAGATTTTCTGAAACGCCCAGAAATCAGTTATCAAGAAGTCGCTCAATTTATTCCCGCACCTGAAGAGGCGCTCGATCCGAAAGTGATTGAACAAGTAGAAATTCAAATCAAGTACGAAGGCTACATTAAAAAAGCCATGGAAAAAGTTGAGAAACTAAAACGCATGGAAGCAAAACGCATTCCAGAAAACATTGATTACCAAGCGATTAACGGCTTGGCTACAGAAGCAAAACAAAAACTACAAAAAATCCAACCAGAAACGATTGCCCAAGCAAGCCGTATCAGCGGTGTGAACCCCGCTGACATTAGCATTTTGATGGTCTACATCGAACAAGGAAAAATCGCGAAAGTGCAAGGATAATAAGTGGATATGAACGGATTCTTGAGAATAAATGAATCCTTATCGTATCAACTGACTCCGTTTTTGACTCCGTATATCATGCATTCATGTAGGAGTCGAACAATTCAACTGTTTCTTCTTGTCGATTTTTCGATACTTGGATGTAGATGTCCATGGTTGTCTTAGATGAAGAATGTCCTAATCTATCTTGCACATCTTTTACTTGAGCACCTGCTTCAAAAAGCAATGTGGCATGGGTTTTTCTAAAGCCATGCACTTTGATTATTTTCATATCAGGGAACTTCCTAGCTACTTTACTCATTACATGATTAGGGTAGCCCTTATACAGGAAGTCCCTTTTTTTATTTGCTTTAATAGTGCTGATAACAGGTACATCATCTATATTATCGATTCTGATACCTCGAGAAAGATTCTTTTTTATGACGGTACGTTTCCACTTCTTAAGAATAGTCAAAGTCCCGTCGTCTATTGTAATTGTTCTCTTAGATGACTCTGTCTTTGTAGGATTGACACATAGGGAGCCATCAGATAGTTCTACTAGCGTTTTATTGAATTGTACAGTCTTTTTATCAAAGTCGATGTCTTTCCACGTCAACCCCAGTATTTCTCCCTTTCTAGCTCCTGTATAAGCAGCTAATCTAAAGAACGTTAGAGCACGGTCATCTTTTAATTCTTGTAAGCAATCAAAGAATTGTCGAAGCTCTTCTTTCGTGTAAAACTCTTCTTCTATTTCGTTGAAGCTATGGTTAGATTTAGGTGTAATGGTACGTTCCATTGGATTGGTCTTGATTACACCAATCAAAATACCGTAATTGAATACCTGTGAAGTGTAACTCTTTATTTTCTGATAAGAATGATACTTCGTTGACCACTCAGTTAGTATTTTTTGACATATGGCAGGAGTGATAACCTCTAACCTCATTTTTCCAAAAGAGGGAAGAATCTGATTTGTGAAGTGATTCTTAATCCGTTGTTCTGTTGTGTTTCGAATATTTTTAACGTGTTGGTCCATCCATAAATCGTATAACTCACTAAATATCTTGATAGAGTGATGACTTATTCCAGTAGATTCGATTTCTATCTGGAATCGAGCTAAATCTAAAGAGGCTTCTTTTTTTGTTTTGAATCCTCTACGTGTTGTCCGTTTTTCTTTACCTGTCACTGGGTCTTTCCCCATATACACTTTGTAAAGCCAAGCTGTGGTACCGTCACTTTTTTTGTACTGTTGTATAGTTGCCATTAATAATTCCTCCTTGAAAAAGCCATAAAAGCCCGCTGAGAGCTTGTCAGCTATAAAGGATTCAACTCATCGTATCCCACCTTTCAAATCATTATTTTAACTAAGTACGGATGGGCTCTAATAAAGAATTTATTCCTTTTTCTGGTAAATTTTCTTAGTGTATTTTTTCCCAATTGATGAAATCGTTTGTTTTAGCTTGTTTATATTATCAAAAATTTCTATCACAGCTTCTTCGGGATAAGCTGTGTATTCCAATTGACTAAGTAGCCATTCATCTGCTATTTCTAGGTGTTCCTCTATACCGCTAGTGAGGAAAAGAATGTTATCGTCAAATTCTTCTACAATAGCATTGATGAATAATTCTTCTATTTTTAAGATATTGAAAAGACTAACTTTTTCATTTTTAACTTTATTACAAGTCTTGTTAGCAATAAATTCTTGCATCTCTGGTTCTAATTTGGAATATCTATCCAGCCATGTATCTAAATTAGAGTGTACTGGTGGGAACTGTTGACGAAGATGCTGGAACAGGTTTTTATCTGGAAATGTTATACCATCTAATACAATGCTATCTCTATAAAGAATAATTCCCAAAATATATTCTTCTACACTGCCACAAACTAATTCCTCTATACTCATATTTCCCAAATCAGCAATTCGAGATAATCGCTCTGGTTTTGGTAAGTAGGTTCCTTTCTCCCATTCATAGACAGTTTTTTTGTCAATCAATTGACCATTATTAATCATAAGACCAAATGCTGGTTGTGTTAATTTCTTACTCTTTCTTATAAATTTTATTTTTGTCCCGAGTATTTTTTTTCGTTCTAAATAATTAATTGGTGGACGTTTTATCATATTGACCACACCTCCTAAAATTAGTATACACCAAAAAAGGGGTGTTGTAAATAAAAAACACCAAACTATTGACACCCCTTTTTTATTGAGATATTATGTGTATGTCGATGAACTGATAATCATTTTTTATTTGATTAATCGGTTAATAACAACAAAACACTTTTATTTTGAGCAAAGAATATGAAGATAATTTTTAGAAAATTTGTTCAAGTAATCACGAAAGGAGGGGGAAATATGTCTCTACAAATCATTGATAGCATTGTTTCTATACAAGTTGAACAACAAGTGAAAGAGATAATTACAGTGCTAAAGCCTATGCTAGAAGACATTATTTCTGGAGTCACACTAGAGTATATGGACTATCAGCAGGCTAGTGAATATCTAGGTGTATCAGTAGGAACGCTTAGAAAATATGTTTCTCAATATGGGTTACCTGTTATAAAAATTGATACTGTCATTAGATTTAAAAAATCTGATATTGATAGTTTCATGGAACGTTATAAAAGTTGAGTAAACAAATAAGACTAAAACATATAGTAATAAAGAGTTTGTTCTTATTATCTATATGTTTTAGTCTTTAACAAAATTTTATAAGGAGGAGATACCAATGATTAATATTCCAATATATGTGGATAAGGAAAAATTATTAGAGAAACCAGTTATAGACGATAAAAAAAAGAAAATAAGAGAAAGATGTTTAAATAACTATAGAGAAGTTACAAGAGATGAGTTTGTAGATATACTAAATTCATCACTATCATTTATTCCAAGTAAGACAAAGAATAAAGGTAACAAAAATGAAGACTTTTTAGAAACTAGAGTTATTATTCTGGATTTCGATAACACTGTTAAATATGAAAATAATAATGTAGTAGATTTGAGTAAAGATGATAGTAGATACTTAAGCATAGAAAAGGCTTTATCTATTGATTTAGTTTGTAATTCTGCGTTTGCGATACAAAAAAGTATTCGATACTCTGAAAATCTAGAAAAATTCAAGATTGTCTTTATCTTAAAAGAAGCGATTACTGACTATAATGAAATGAAAGATGTTTACAACTATTTACAAGAAAAAATACCTTGGTGTGATAAGTCTGTGGCTTCTTCTAATAGAATGTTTTTTGGAGGATATAAGTCAGATGCAGTTATAATAATTAATGAGGACAACGCGTTAGATATTTCTGAGAATCCAATTGACTTCCCTATGACATGTTCTAAAAATTGTCAAAGTGATTCAGAGAGAAAGCATGAATTAGTCAATGAAACCGATTTTGTTAAGTTGATAAAAAATAAAGATAAAGAAGAAATGAAACAGTGGTTTATAGACTGCTTGTTTGATTCCTCTGAAATTTCTTTTAAAGAGATTTATGAAAGATTGTTAACCATTGATATGAATAAATTACTTAAATCAAATAAAAACTTAAGATGTCTGTTTCACGACGACCATAATCCCTCTGCTGATATTTTTACTGGGGAAAATGGTCATTCCATTTTTTACTGTCATTCTGGTAATTGTAATGTTAGTGTAGATTTTATTGGAGTTATGAAGCTGATTCTAAAGAAAGATAGTCGGGTAGAAACCTTTAATTGGCTACTAGAGAACCTAGACTTGTATCCTACACATTTTCAAAAATTGAAAGAGGAATCAAAAGTCCTTTTTGACACTCTTGAATCTATGGAAGATAAGCTTTTCAGGACAATAAAGAATTGTCTAGAGGAAATGCGACGTGTCTATGATGAATTGCTTTCTGGTGTTAATTTTTTTGATGATAGTAAGGAAGGTGTAACTTGTATTTTGTCGGGAGAACAACTAGCTAAAAAAATGTCTTTTTACTACGGTAAAGAGAGTATTTCCTCAGTAGGTAAATGGAATAAGTTACTGTCATTTATGACTTTTATAGGTTTGATAAAAAAACTAGATGACGACGATATACCTATAGATATGCTCGAGTATCTGAATAAGCAAAAGAAAGATAAAGCGTTATGTGAAAAAGGTGAGAACTTTGTTTATAAGAGAAGCAATGTCTATCTACTAGATGTCTTTGATGCAACTTCTATGATTAAAAAATTGACTGAAGACATCACCCCACTTCTGGAAAAATTCCACTTCACATATCAACATTTTTCTTACGCTTGGGTTAAGACGTGTTTTAATGAAGAAGAGGCTAAAAGAGTATTTCCTCAAAATTTTCGGTCAGAACTCAGCAAGGAAAAACAATTGATTTTAGATGAAGCACATGAAGTTTTACAGGGCTTATCGTGGCAAGGGACATATCTAATGACAGAGAAAGAACTTATTAACACTGTTTGTGAACGCCTACGAAATGTCAGGGATAACAGCGTGATAAATGCTTTAACAGAAAACAGAGGCTACTTTGTTAAACAAGGATTCACTCTTGAACGAGCTTCTAAGGATATTAAGAAACTGTACAATGTGAAAGCAAGTAGTAGTTTTTTAGTATATCTAGCGAAAGGGGCAGGGATAGATGAAGTAATAAAAGAATTGATATTATCAGGAGTTGAATTAGTTCCTATTTATCAATTTACAAGTGTAACAAGAGATGATGGACGGAGAGTAAGGAAGAGAAGAGAGCCAATTGTATTGCCTTAGACTTATTCATAGCTCTTAGGCTTATTTCATCTCAATATACCCACCGTTAAAGCTCGGTGGGTTATTTATTTTTCAATCTTTCAATAGCTGATTGCGTTCATTTTCTTGTCTTTTTAATAGCTTCATATAGTTAATTGTCCGACTTGCATCGTCAGCGCTAAGAGAGCGATAGAGCGTCAAAAACTCTTCCTCAGAATCAATTGCAACCTCCTCTAAAAAATGGCTTACAGGGGTTCCTAGGGCTCTAGAAAGAGCTGTTAAGCTATCGAGGTTAGGTTCTGTCACAGAATTTTCCCATCTTGCTACTGCCTGTTGTGTAGAGAAGATTTTTTCAGCTAATTCTTTTTGTGTCCACCCAAGAGCTTTTCGCTTTTCTCTAATGATTTTTGCATATTGTTTCTGTTTCATTAATACACCCCCTTCTCAGTAGGTTACAACAACTTGTTGTATTTGTAATGATATTTAAAGTTTATATACATTTTATGAGTTGAAATACATCACGTTGTTGTATATAATGAAAAACAGGAGGGAGAATTATGAAAAAAACAAGTAACCTCAGCCGATACAGAGAAGAAATAGGGCTTTCTCAAACTGAGTTAGCCAGAAAGATGAACGTTACCCAACAATGTATAAGTTCATGGCAAACAGGGAGAACAATACCTAAGCCCAATCAAATGAAAATGCTTTCTGAAATATTAAGTGTATCAATAAATGAGTTGTTTTCTGAGGTATTTAATAAAGCAATGTAGTTTGGTAATAAGAAACTACACGATTTTAGGAGGGAAAGACATGTATTGTAGGAAATGTGGTAAAGAAATAACAGACGAAAGTAAGTATTGTCAGTTTTGCGGAGCATTACAAGAAACAGATGAGACAACGGGAGTAGAAATAGTAAAGAAAAGTACTGAGCAGACATTTAGTGAAATGAAGGAACAAATCGTACATGGACAAGAGACCGGGAAGCTGTATTTGATTATTGGTTGGGTTTCTATGGTAGTATCGTTAGCATTTATTCCCGTTGTATTTGGTGCCATTGCTGTTATTATGGGGTACTTATATCGAGAGAAAGATGAAAAAATGGGTACAGTTTTGATGATAGCAGGGGTAGCCGGAGCAATCTTTGGTGTACTTTTAGGGATGTCAATGTACTGATGAGAGCAAATTGTTTTGGAGATAGGAGATAAAATGAAAAAGAAAAAATTATTATTAATTTGTTTGGCAATTTTATTGATAATTGGTGGAATAGAAACATTTACCACATATAGATTAAAAACGAATCAGCCTAAACAATATGTATCAGACATGTTAAATGTTATTGAAGAAATAGACTCAGAAATGAAAACTTTATCAAAAAATTTTATGGATTTGGGAGAAAGATACGATTTTAAGGGTTTTATGGAAGATAAAATGGACGAGGTATCAAATAGGGAAATTCCAGAAGGCACACCTAAAGCTGTTAGGGACACCAAAGATACTCTTCTTGAAGCGATAGATAAAGTGAACACAGCTTTACTAACTAACGATGTAAAATTATTGGAACAAGGGCAGCTTTGTTTTAGTATGGCTCAAGCCATATATATAGAGTTTTTAGATGGAGATATAAAAGAGAAGCCACTTAATGAAAAACTTAATTCATTTGTAGAAACATACACAGCTATACCACCTACTTGGAAACTAGTAAATGAAGATAAAGGAATCACGATAAATACTGCTACAGAGATTTCTACAGATGCTCAATCTTTATCAAATTTATTAGCTAATTTAACAGGAATCAGTAATGTGGTGACAGAGCAAGTTTGGTAAAGATATTCGTCTTAGGCTACTTGAAAATGAAAAAAAGGTTATTCCGTGGTATTTAAGAACGGAAAGGTAACTAATTACAACGAAATATTTGAGAAAGTTATTGAATCACGATTTTTCCATCTATTTATTAATTACCCCACCCCGTTGTTTTTTGACCGTGTCTCAAGAGGAACTATTAGAAAGCATAAAGCTAACTAGGAGTTCCTTTTTCTTTTGTTTTTTTGGAATCCGCTTAAGTGAAATGTATCTGAAATGAAACGAAAATAACGTAATTTTTTACTGTAACATCAATGTTTTAGTTGTTTCAGATACCGTGTAGTCAAAAATAGTTTATTGAGAAAATAGGGGAGTATTTTATACTAACTAGTAGAAGAAAATGAGAGAAATTGTAAATGTAAGTATTTCATATAGTTTGAATGAAAAACATGTAATCCATATTAGTTTACCTAATGAACTACACGTTTTTATTGGGGGTTTATTTTATATCAATAGACTACTTAATCAGAAATATTTATCTACTATTTTTACAAATATCTTTTTAAAATAGAGCTATAGAGCTATTACAGTTGGAGAAATTAAAAAAATTTAGGTATATTTATTGCTAATTAAGAAAAAAAAAGCTATAATCTAGTCAAACAGGTATTTGATTTATCTATTTTTAGGTAGGTACTATCAGATACAGAAAAGATCCGAAATAAGAAAGCTGATGATGACTTTTCCATTTTAGGTGGGCTAGTCGTTGTTAGCTTTTTTAATTATCTAAGTCACCATGTAATAGTAGATCGTAAGCAAAGAATAATCGTCTGATAACACTTTTAATGTTTTGTTGTTTATTTTTGCAAGCCTCTTCAAACATATTCAATGCAGTGTCTAAAACATAGTTTTTAACTTCTGTTCTATCTATTTTATTTATATTATAAGTTATTAAATTGATTTTTCTGCCCAATGAGTAACTGGTTTTTAAAATATCGTCTATCGAATTGAAATTTAATTTGCAATTGTTAGGTACAGAATCAATAGTTTTTTCTAGTGTACCTATCAGCTCAATTTTTTTTCTAATTTTTTCTTTGCATTCTTCTGAAATTTCTAGTTGATTTAGATCTTCATTTTTGATGTAACGAGCAAAAGGAGTTCTTGTACCTAAATTCTCTTTTGCAATAAATTCTAAAGCAACAGTTGGCATTATATTTTGTTCTTTACGTAGATAATCTTTTATATAGCTTATTAAATCTGGAAAAACATACATGTATTTTTTATCACCTAATGCTACAACTATAGGTTTCCCCTCTTTTATTTTGTTTTCCAAGTTTTCTAGCTGGTATGAAGAGACTAACACCGCATCTAGATTCCCTGAAGCTCCAGCAGTATCAACAATTTTTTTTATAACTTTCTGATATTTCCTAACTTCATAGGGGGTTAATCCCTCATCAATTTGACTAATTTTATCAAATATTTCGGTATAATTGTCAGTTCTAATTAAAATATATCCAATATCTAGTTGCTGATCTCTATTCATTTGTTCAATTATTTCTGATTCATTTTCTTTATACTCTACTATAAATATTCTATTCGAAGATTTTCGTACATCTTCTTGTGGCAATTGAGAAGCAAAATCTTTTAAGAGTTTACGCACATTTCTGTCAGTAAGAGAATACCCTAAAAATATTATTGGAGATTCTATCATGTTAGAAAGAATTTTTGCGCTTATCAAAATAGAATTACTATCATACAATGCATAATCTTCTTTGTTGATAACTATAGATTTAGGTTTATCTACATCTCCATGTATTTTATATAATTCGGACCAGTCTATAGTTTTATCAAAGAAACCATTTTGTCCTATATATATTTTAGGAGATATTCCTTTTTCTGCTAAAAGTTTTTCAGTTAGATTATCATAATTTGTAGTAATAATTACCCTAGCTTTTGAAAGAAATCTTGTATAAGATTCAAGTTCTTCTTTAATATTTTCTTTAAATTCTAATTTTTTGAAACGATTAGCTAAATCGAATTTAAAGGGAGAAATATTGTTTGTGTAAGCAGTGTCAATATTTAGCCCGTCTACTTTGATTTTTTCAGAATAAAACATGTTATCATATTTTTCTTCAATATAAGAAGCGATAGTTGTATTTGCAATAAATTCCTTTTCATCATCACTAGCATTGGGGTTATCTTGATTTGTAATACTTTTAATTTGCCTTAAATGTGAATAAAAATTGTCTTCTTCACCAATTTGTTGCCAATAGTCTTTTAATAATTCATTCCAAGTAGGAAAATTTTGTAGATATCTCTTAGACATACCAGATCCAATAAATATTATCGGATAACTATTGTGTGTTATTAAATCGTCTAACATGAATTGTACCTCCAAATAAAAATGTTCTAGTAACTTATTACCCCAAATTATAACATATATCCAAATTATAACATATATATTGGTACGATTTGATAATATCTCAGCGGGCTTATTTTGACTCCGTGTCTGACTCCGTTTTATTGATTTTAAATGTTATTCAATGACCATTTAACATGTCAATTTTGATTTTTTTGACTCCGTATGACGCTGTTTGATATCTAGTGATATAGTGATTTGAGTCTACATCGAACAAGGAAAAATCGCGAAAGTGCAAGGATAATAAAAATTTGAAGCAGTTGCTTCTTCACGGATGATTGATTGTGAAGAAGCAACTGCTTTTTTGTTTTGAATTAGTCTACTTTTTTTTCTAAACTGCAAAAAAAGACTGTCTTAAATAATTTCACAAACTGACCTATACTGAAAGCGCAAACAAATGATAGGAGTGGAACAAATGACAGATTGGTTAGGAATTAAAGGAAAAGTAGTGATTGTTACAGGAGGCTCATCTGGTATTGGTCGCAGCATTGTTGAAAGCTTGTTAGCGCAAGAGGTCTATGTCGCTAATTTTGATATTTCAGCATCAGAAACGCAACATGAGCATTTACTCTTTGTGAAAGTCGATGTAACTTCTCGAGCAGAAGTAGAAGCGGGTGTCGCTCAAGTGGTGGAAAAATTTGGAACCGTAGATGGCCTAGTAAATAACGCCGGAATCAATATTCCTCGTCTATTGGTGGATAAAAATCATCCTCATGGGCCTTATGAATTATCGGATGAGGTATTCGACAAAATTGTAGCCATCAATCAAAAAGGGCTCTACCTAATGAGCCAAGCAGTGGGCCGGATTCTTGTACAAAAACAAGCAGGTGTCATTATTAATATGTCTTCAGAAGCTGGATTAGAAGGCTCCGAAGGGCAAAGCGCCTACGCTGCAACGAAAGCAGCAGTCAGCAGTTATACACGTTCATGGGCTAAAGAGTTAGGAAAATCAAACGTCCGTGTCGTGGGGATTGCGCCAGGCATTATGGAAGAAACGGGCTTGCGCACTTTAGCATACGAAGAAGCATTGGCTTATACACGAAACATTTCTGTGGAGCAATTGCGAGCAGGTTATTCAAAAACAAGTACGATTCCATTAGGTCGTAGCGGAAAACTCCATGAAGTCGCTGACTTAGTATGCTATTATTTATCAGACCGTTCAAGCTATATTACAGGCATCACCACAAACGTAGCTGGAGGTAAAACAAGAGGATAGAGGTGGGAAAACTAAATGACGCTAGTAAATAGATGGTACCAAGTAATAAAATTACTAGTTGATCACAAAGGAATGAGCTTACAGGAATTGCAAGAGAAATTAGCCGCAAGTCCTCAAACAGTTCGTAAAAACATTGATACATTGAATGATGAATTAATCGGTATCGCCCAAATTATTCAGAAGGAAAATCTCTTTCAGTTAGAAATCAATAACTTTGAAGGTTTTGAAGAGGTTTTGTCTGGACGGCTAAAAAGGGAATCTGATTTTAATTCTTCAAGCAAGCGTGTTTCCTACATTATCAAACGATTAATAGAAGAAGATCAATTTATTTCAACTTATGATTTATCCGAAGAACTCGCCGTTAGTCGCGGCACAGTTAATAAAGACATTAAGCGCATGAAAGAGCTGATTGCTCCTTGGCAGGTTGCGGTTGTAGGTACGCCAAACCGTGGCATTCATTTAGAAGGAAAAGAGTTTGATTTACGCTTACTTCATGTGAATTACGTCCAAGAATATTTTGAAGAACAGTTTCTTCATGAAACTACCAAACAAATGATACAAAAAATAATCAAAGAAACAAGACTAGCAAAACAAGATAGTTTTCTTTTACGAAGAGTGGTTTCAATTGTTTTGCAGCGTGTTTTAGCTGGAAAACTCATTACGGAACTACCACTAGAATATGTTGATTATGTTCGTCATAACGAGCAGATTGAAGAACTGATGTATCACTTGGAAATAACCTATAATGTAACGTTAAGCCAATGGGAACGTTCCTTTATCAGCTTTCCTTTTAACATCAACACAAACCATATTCGTAATTCTTTATTGGCTGATGAAGGACTCTTAGCTGACTATTTTCAAAAAATGATGAAAAAAATTCATCATTCAGTTGTTGTTGAATTTGATGAGGACTTCTTGTTTTCAGAAATGAAAGATCATTTAAGAAACGTGATGAATCGACTCGTTTTTCATGTGGAGTGTCACGATTTATTTTACGGAGAAATTGAACGACAATATCCTTTGGCCTATGAATTAGCCAAGATTGGCTTGCAAGAATTGGGCCGTTTGTTAAATCGTTGTGTGCCGACGGTTGAATTTGGGTATCTCGCTTTGTATTTTGAACTAGCATTGAGAGGGAACTATGAAGCGGGAGCCAAAAAAGAAATCGCTGTAATCTGCAGTACAGGTCATGGAACGGCCTTGATCATTCAGCGGCAATTGGAAAAAGTTTTGGGTCCAGACGTCCAGATTGCCCATTTTTCTGAAGAAGAGGCAGAGAGAAGAGAATTGAATCAATATTTTGCTATTTTTACAACCATTCCCTTAAAAAATATTCGACCACAAACACCGATGATCCATTTAACTAATTTATTTAACGATACTTGGCTCAGAAATGAGTGGCAGAGAGCAAAAGAAATTCGTTCCGTGGAATCTCAAAATATTCATATGACCTATCAATTATTAGAGAATACTCAAGGTTACCGAGCGAATATCCAGAAAATGGTTGCTGATTTAGAAGCAGAAAAATTAGTAGATCCTCAATTTATCGAACGAATTTTTACTAGAGAAGATCAACAAACAACTATTTTTGAATCGGGGATTGCCTTTCCCCATACAATTAATCAAGCCTTACCAACGATTATTTTATCGATTGGGGTTTTTGAAGAATCACTGGTTACACCAGAAGGTAAAGTTGATGTTGTTTTGCTGTTGGGTATTCCAGAAGAGCTGACGGCCACTGTTGAAGCAGAGTTACTACAACTATATGACCGCTTGTTTACAATCGCAGGAGACGAACGTTTACGTAATGAGTTACGGAAGCAACGAGATGTTTTAGCAGTTAAAGAGTGGATGCAAAGGAAGGGGATTATCATATGAGTTTTATCTACGTATTCGGGGCGCTTTTTTTAACAGCTTACTTTGTTCAGATAGCTATGGGAATGAAACAGATTAAACACTTTAATCAAAACTACCAAGAATTGCGACAATTAGGAAAAGTCGCGATTGGTCGACGTGCAGGGAAGTTAAAAGCAGGCACGATTATCTTGTTTGCTGTGGATTCGCAAGGGAAAATCTTAGCCGCTAGAAAGATGCAAGGTGTCACCGTTCTAGCTAAATTTCATCCCTTACCTCAGTACGTGAACGAGGATATTCATTATATGGATCATTACCATCCACTCGTACAAAAGGAAAATAAATTAACCCAACAAGCGATGGAAAATGCACGAGAAATTTACTTACGTGTTGAGCTTGGCAATTATCAAGAAACACAACCATTAACGCCGCTTAATGGAGCCAAAATTCAATGGCAATTATGGAAAAATAAAGTACAAACAAAATTGAAAGGAAGTGTCGAGTAATGTCTTATATTACAAAATTTGCGGAAGGATTTATGCACCTTTTCCAAACAGGAGCAGAAACATTTATTTCTTGGATGACAGGCATCGTACCTGTTGTTTTGATGTTAATGGTAGCTATGAATACTTTAATTGCTTTTCTAGGAGAAGAAAGAGTAACCAAAGTAGCCAAACTTTCTGCTAAAAATCCTGTTACGCGATATTTAGTGCTGCCTTTTTTATCCGCTTTTATGTTAGGCAATCCAATGTCCTTTACGATGGCTCGATTTTTACCAGAATACTATAAACCTAGCTATTATGCTGCACAAGCGCAATTTTGTCATACAAGTAATGGAGTTTTCCCTCATATTAATCCTGGTGAATTGTTCGTTTGGTTAGGGATTGCGCAAGGGATTGATACGTTAGGACTAAATTCGATGGACCTAGCGATTCGCTATATGTTTGTAGGGATATTAATGAATTTTATTGGCGGTTGGGTTACCGATTTCACTACCGCCTATGTTTGCAAACAACAAGGAATTACCCTTAGTAAAACAGTAGAGATTGCTGTGGATTAGAAAGGAGCAAGGTGCGATGACGTACAATAGTATTAAGGTAGTTAAAGGAAATGGCGGTTATGGTGGGCCCTTAGTGATTACACCGACAGAAGAAAAACATAAATTTATTTACATTACAGGTGGCGGCGAGAAACCCGCAATTGTTGATAAAATCGTAGAATTGACAGGAATGGAAGCGGTCAATGGTTTTAAGACATCGATTCCAGATGATGAAATCGCATTAGCCATTATTGATTGTGGAGGCACTCTTCGTTGCGGAATTTATCCTAAAAAAGGAATTCCTACTATTAACGTTGTTCCAACTGGCAAAAGTGGTCCCTTAGCACAATACATTAATGAGACAATTTATGTTTCCGCTGTAGGCCCGAAACAGATTACATTGACATCAGAAGAAGCTGCTGCTGATACAGAAAAGCCCACCTCGAAAAAAACAGAATTTAAATATGATACAAGTAAAAAAATTACTGAACAAAAAGCGGAACAACAAAGTTTTGTTGCGAAAATTGGTATGGGTGCAGGAAAAGTTGTAGCGACATTCAACCAATCAGCCCGTGAAGGCGTACAAACGATGATCAACACAGTGATTCCGTTTATGGCATTTGTTTCTTTATTAATTGGTGTAATTCAAGGTTCAGGAATTGGTGAATTTTTTGCCAATATCATGGCGCCATTGGCAGGAAACATTGTGGGGTTAACAATTATTGGTTTTATTTGTTCTCTGCCATTTCTTTCTCCTTTATTAGGTCCTGGAGCAGTAATCAGCCAAGTAATTGGTACGTTAATTGGTGTGGAAATTGGGAAAGGCAACATTCCGCCACAACTAGCTCTACCAGCATTGTTTGCTATTAATACACAAAACGCGTGCGACTTTATTCCCGTGGGCTTAGGCTTGGAAGAAGCTGAAGCTGAAACCGTTGAAGTCGGGGTCCCTTCTGTTTTATATTCTCGTTTCTTAAATGGTGCCCCTCGAGTACTAGTTGCTTGGTTAGCAAGTTTTGGATTGTATAGTTAAAAAATTTTTTTGGAGGATGGGAAATGTCAGTATTTACAACAAAGGTTCAGTCTATTGGACCAGAAGCCGAATTATTTAAAGAAGAAAAAATGGTCATCTTATTTGGAAAAGATGCACCAGATGCTTTAGCAGATTATTGTTATAACATTGAGGTTCAGCCAGTCACAGAAGCGATTACGGACAAGCAAACGTTAGTGATTGATGAACAAACTTACCAGATTACCGCTGTAGGCGAGGTAGTATTAACTAATTTAGACACATTGGGTCACATTACTATTAAATTTGATGGCGCAACAACACCTGAATTACCAGGTACATTATATGTTGAAGAAAAAGCTATTCCTGAAATAACTGTTGGTACAACAATCACTATTCTATAATTATCGTTTAAGGGAGGAACGTAAAAGATGGAATTTATGCTAGATACAATTAATCTTGAGGCTATTCGAAAGTATCAGAAAATTTTACCACTGGCAGGCGTAACGTCTAATCCCAGTATTGTTAAACAAGCAGGAAAAATTGACTTCTTTGCGCAGATGAAAGAAATCAAAAAAACGATTGGACAAGCGAGTTTGCACGTCCAAGTGGTCGGTCAAACGACAGAAGAGATGCTAGAAGATGCCCAAACCATTGTACAACAATTAGGCCAAGAAACATTCATTAAAATCCCAGTTAATGAAGCAGGCTTGGCAGCCATCAAACAACTTAAGCAGGCAAATTATCGGATAACAGCAACCGCTATTTATACAGAATTTCAAGGCTACCTAGCGATTGCGGCAGGTGCAGATTATTTAGCGCCGTATTATAATAGGATGGAGAATTTAACAATTGATTCTCAAAAGGTTATTGAGCATTTAGCTGCAGAAATTAAACGGACGAACGCAAAGAGTAAGATCTTAGCTGCTAGTTTTAAAAACGTGGCACAAATTAATCAAGCCTGTCAAATGGGGGCGCAAGCGGTCACTATCGCACCAGAACTCGTGACACAAGGCTTGGCAATGCCCGCCATTCAAAAAGCAGTAACTGATTTTCAGGAAGATTGGGTTGCTGTTTTTGGAGTAGAAACGGTAAACGAATTAGCATAAAAAGAACGAGAAGAAAAAACGGCCATTTTTCTTCTCGTTCTTTTTTTGTTTCACATGAAACATCTACGATTATTCACTTGCTTAAAAATTAGACAATTCTCTTTATTTGTCAAAGAATTTCTTAAAAAAAAGGGTTATCTTTTGGGTATTTTTTTTGGTAGCAGTATGATGAGGGTATCAAATGATAGGAGGAAACGAGAATGAGATACACAAATGGAAATTATGAAGCATTTGCTCGACCAAGAAAACCAAAAGGTGTAGATGACAAGAGTGCCTACATCGTTGGTGGTGGCCTAGCAGGTTTAGCAACGGCTGTTTTCTTAATTCGTGACGGTCAAATGAAGGGCGAAAATATTCACATTTTTGAAGAACTCACGCTGTCTGGCGGTTCTTTAGATGGTAAATTTATTCCCCATGATGGCTTTGTCACTCGCGGCGGACGCGAAATGGAAAACCATTTCGAGTGTTTGTGGGATCTATTTCGTTCGGTACCATCATTAGAAGTAGAAGATGCCTCTGTCCTAGATGAGTTTTACCGGTTAGATTTAGATGATCCGAATTCTTCAAATTGCCGCATTATTCATAACCGTGGCGAACGTGTCCCCGATGATGGACAATTTACTTTATCCAAAAAAGCACAAAAAGAAATCGTTGATTTATTTATGACTTCTGAAGATCAATTAATTGGCAAAAAAATTGAAGATGTTTTCGGCGAAGAATTTTTTGAATCCAACTTTTGGATCTATTGGTGTTCAATGTTTGCTTTTGAAAAATGGCACTCTGCCATTGAAATGCGCCGTTACATCATGCGCTTTATCCATCACATCAAAGGTTTGCCTGACTTTACAGCCTTGAAGTTTACCAAATACAATCAATACGAATCGTTAGTGAAACCATTACTAAGCTTTTTAACCAATCAAGGGGTAGACTTTCAATATGAAACAACGATCAATGATATCCAAGTCGACATCAAAGGAGATACTAAAGTTGCTCGGCGATTATTGTTGACACAAGCGGGCAAAACCAAAGAAATTCCTTTAACTGAAAATGATTTAGTCTTCGTAACGAATGGCTCAATTACTGAAAGTTCGACGCAAGGAGATCATCATACACCAGCACCAATTACTCATGAACTAGGGGGAAGTTGGAATCTCTGGAAAAACTTAGCAAAACAATCCCCAGAATTTGGGCACCCAGAAGTTTTCTGTGAAAATTTACCAGATGAAAGTTGGTTTGTCTCAGCAACGATTACGTGGGAAAATTTCGATATTGAACCGTATCTTTCTCGGTTAACACATCGTAAATTACGCACAGGAAAAATTGTCACAGGTGGTATTATTACTATCAAAGACTCTAATTGGATGATGAGTTTCGCTATGCATAGACAACCGCATTTTAAAGAACAAAATGATCAACAATCTATAACTTGGGTATATGGATTGCTTTCTAATAAACCAGGAAATTATATTAAAAAACCAATCGAACAATGTACAGGGCAAGAAATTACGCAAGAGTTACTTTATCATTTAGGGGTCCCAGAAGGGGAAATTGAACGTATTTCAGAAGAATCGGCTACCACTATTCCGGTTTATATGCCGTTTATCACTTCTTACTTTATGTTAAGAGAACCAGGCGATCGACCATTAGTTGTACCAAACGGCTCTAAAAATCTTGCTTTCATTGGGAACTTCGCAGATACTGAACGAGATACGGTGTTTACAACAGAGTATTCTGTACGGACAGCGATGGAAGCTGTTTATCAATTGCTAGAGGTTGAACGCGGAGTACCAGAAGTGTTTGCTTCTGCATACGACTTGCGCGTCTTAGCAAACTCTGTTTATTATTTATCTGACAAGAAAAAATTAACAGAAATGGATATGCCGTTCGTGGAACGCAAAATGGTTGAACACTTTGTGAAGAAATTTGAGGATACGTATATTGGTGATATTTTAAGAGAAAATCATTTAATTTAGTTGAAAGAGGTCGGGATAGAAGTGTTTAACTCCGAGAAATAAGAAGGAATTTCCGAAAATTGTTCTATAATTTTTGGAGAATTTCGGCTTATTTCCGAAGGAGTTGCTTCTGTTCCCGCCGTTTATCAGTTTTTGAGCGTGGAGCAAAAATCCAAAGTGATTTTTGTCCCATGCTCTTTTTTGGTTGTTTTATTAACCGTTGAATAAATATTCATTATTGTGTATATTTATTTTATGATTTTATGAATATTAAATATATAATATGTTGAACGGGAGTGGCCAGTGGGCAACTTCGCAAAAAAATCTTAATTTCTGAAGAGACTTTTTCAAAATTTTGTTGAAAAGAAGGCGCATTTTTACCATAGTTTCTTCACATTTAACGGCTATTATTTAAACATACCCGATAAACAAAACCCTAACAAAACACTTTTTCATTTTTTAACTCCTCCGCCCGCCCTTCCCCAAAGGGCGGGTTGTTTTTTTGCGTTAAAGCAGTTGGCATTTTGTGGGGAAAGGATTATCATTATAGAAGAAGTATATAGAAAAAGGCGGCGAGAAGATGGGACGTTGGCAAGAATTACAACAAGCAATGAGTGCTGGTGTAGAGGCGGCGATTGACGCTGGCTGGGACCGCCAAGCTGTTTATGGATTAGTGGAAAGTGCCATAAAAGACACGCGTTTCTTGCCACTTGAGCAAGCGAAAACAGCAGTCGCGGAACTGTTTTCTGAAGTGGAAGAAGTGGGCTCTTCAGCGTATGAGCGATTATTTCACTTTTCGGCTTATCGTCCGCAAGAAAAGCTCTCGTTACTGTTATGGCAATTAGGTGCAGTGTTGGATCAGCATGGCATGTTGCAATTAGTAGGACCTTATCGTTTCTCGAAGACGGTTGCACCGCATGCGACGTTTTGGGATTTGTTGGCAAAAACAGTTCAAAAAGCCTATCCGTTAGGTCTTCTTGGGAGCTTTAACCAAGAGAAAGCGAAAAAGATACATCAATTAAGAATGTATATTGATCGTCAAAATATCATGTATATCCGCGATTTTTTTAAACAAGAAGGGGACGCCGATGAACAGGCATTAAAACGCTATGTTTTTGCGGCCAAGCCGCAAGGGATGGGCGGGCGGAAGCTGAAAAAAAGCTCTGCTCGTTTGCACAACAAATACCCTGAGGGGGCATCCTATTCTTTAATTAATAAGAAACGATTGACACCTAATTTTCACAGTGAGTTTATTTTGAATGAAGAAGGGACCTTTGTAACCCAGTGGGATGTGTTAGTTGAAGACTGGCGAGGCAGATTAATTAGTAATCCAGCTTATTATCAAGCGGCCAAAAACAATGAATACCAGGAAAAAGTCTTGAATGGTGAATCGTTTAATTATGCAAATCGGAATAATCGTACCCATGAATTACTAGATAGTTCACCACCAGGGAGATTTGATCATCAATTACGAAAAACAGCCAAAAAAGGTTGGTTAAGTCCCCGTATCCAAGAATACGACTATCGCAGAGAACGACAAATAAAGTGCGATGATTATAGTAAGTAAAACAAGCCAATGTTTCACATGAAACATTGGCTTGTTTTACTCTTAGAGAAAGGCGGTTTTCGTTGCCGCCAATTGAACATTTTGGCCCGTGGCTAGAGACTTTTTACCACATAAAAAGGCGGATTTTTCTTTTATCATTCAGGCAAAAATCTTCCGAAAAGCATTGCAAGAAATTGCTATTTGCGTTAAAGTAGGAAAAGATGATTGTGAAACATTTTTCTGTTTCACAAAAAAGGAAGGAGTCTTTATGCTACCCGAAGAATTTAGACAACTATTAGCCGCAAAAGGCATTGAATTGACAGACCAACAGATGACACAATTTGACCAATATTTCCATTTACTAGTAGAATGGAATGAAAAAATGAATTTAACAGCCATTACAGAAGAAAAAGAAGTTTATTTGAAACATTTCTATGATTCTGTTTCGTTGGCATTCTTTGAAGACTTTGCCAGTGACAAAGCCATTTGTGATGTTGGCGCAGGCGCAGGATTTCCAAGTATTCCTTTGAAAATTGTTTTTCCTTCATTAAATGTCACAATTGTTGACTCTTTAAATAAACGAATTACTTTCCTAACAGAGTTGGTGAATCAACTAGGTTTGGCTAATGTTTCTTTGTATCATGATCGTGCAGAAACATTTGGTCAAAAAGCAGAATTTCGTGGCGCGTTTGATTACGTTACAGCGCGAGCAGTTGCACGATTAAATGTTTTAAGTGAACTGTGTTTACCCTTAGTTAAAAAAGAAGGCTATTTTTTAGCCTTAAAAGCATCGAAAAGCGAAGAAGAAATTAATGAAGCAAAACCTGCAATCGCTACATTAGGCGGTCAATTTCAGAAAGAAGTTGGTTTTACTTTGCCGATTACGGCAGACGAACGCCACATTGTCGTGATTCAAAAGAAAAAAGAAACCCCTAAAAAATATCCCAGAAAACCTGGATTACCAAATAAACAACCGATTAAATAAGATGGAGGCACACACATGACACGAATTATTTCTGTAGCGAACCAAAAAGGCGGCGTTGGTAAAACAACGACCACTGTAAATTTAGGCGCATGTTTAGCAAACTTAGGCAAAAAAGTCTTACTGATCGACATTGATGCACAAGGAAATGCTACCAGTGGCATGGGTGTCCCTAAACCAGATGTCGCACACGATGTGTATGATGTCCTTGTAAATGAAGAACCAATCACTAGCGTGGTTCAACATACCAGCCGTGAAAATTTAGATATTGTCCCTGCAACTATTCAATTAGCAGGCGCTGAAATTGAATTAACTTCAATGATGGCTCGAGAATCGCGCTTGAAATTAGCAATTGATGAAGTAAGAGACATGTATGATTTCGTTTTAATTGATTGCCCGCCTTCTCTAGGGCATTTAACAATCAATGCTTTTACAGCAAGTGATTCGATTCTAATTCCTGTTCAATGTGAATATTACGCATTAGAAGGCTTGAGTCAATTGCTAAATACGATTCGCTTGGTTCAAAAACATTTTAACCCTGAATTGAAAATTGAAGGGGTCTTGTTAACCATGTACGATGCTCGGACCAATTTAGGTGCCGAAGTCGTTGAAGAAGTCCGTAAATATTTCCGTGAAAAAGTCTATGATACGATTATTCCAAGAAATGTCCGTTTATCCGAAGCACCAAGTCATGGTTTACCAATCATTGACTATGATATTCGCTCAAAAGGTGCCGAAGTGTATCAAGCACTAGCAAAGGAAGTGTTGGAGAATGAATAAAGGCAAAGGTTTAGGCAGAGGCATCGATGCCTTGTTTCAAGATATCGCAAAGCTAGAAGATGTCGACGTTAAGAACGAACAAGTGACAGAAATTCTATTAAACGAACTTCGTCCCAATCCTTACCAACCGCGGAAAACATTTGATGAAACCTCTTTACAAGAACTTGCAAACTCGATTCTACATTCCGGTGTGTTTCAACCGATTATTGTTCGTAAATCGGCAGTTAAAGGCTATGAAATTATTGCAGGTGAGCGTCGGTTCCGGGCTTCTAAATTAGCCGGCAAAGAAAAAATTCCCGCAATTATTCGCGAATTTGATGAAGAATCCATGATGCAAGTTGCTGTTTTGGAAAACTTACAAAGGGAAGATTTAAATCCGCTAGAAGAAGCAGAAGCCTATGAAATGCTAATGAAAAATTTGAAATTAACACAAGCGGAAGTCGCAGAACGTTTGGGCAAAAGTCGCCCGTATATTGCCAATTATTTACGATTGCTAACCTTACCAGATGCGGTCAAAGCAATGGTTCAAAAACAAAGCATGTCAATGGGTCAAGCACGGACGTTATTAGGCTTGAAGAACAAAGAACAGCTATTGCCATTAGCTAATCGTTGTATTAAAGACAATTTAACGGTTCGACAATTAGAACAACTTGTCGCTGAATTAAACGAAACACAAGGCAAAAAGGGCAAAAAAGCGAAAAAAGCCATCAAAGAAAAACCCATTTATATTCGTGAAAGTGAAGACCGCTTAATGGATAAATTTGGGACAACCGTAGCGATTCAAGAAAAAGAAGGCAAAGGAAAAATTGAAATTGAGTACTTGTCCTCTTCGGATTTGGCTAGAATTTTAGATATTTTAGATATTCATTTTGACGAGGAATAAAAAGCAAAGTGAGAAAGTAAGACAGAAAGTCACAAATCCTTTTGCTAGTTTCGTTAAAAAATGGTATTGTAATCATGGTATTTTTATATAAGTAAGAGAAGAAAGAAGGCTTGGAACATGTATGATTTAGGCGATATTGTCGAAATGAAAAAGCCGCATGCTTGCCAAGCAAATCGTTGGCAAATCATTCGCATGGGCGCTGATATCAAAATCAAGTGCACGAATTGCGGGCATATTGTCATGATGCCGCGTCGTGATTTTACTAAAAAATTAAAAAAAGTAATCGAGAAAAAAGCAGACTAATGCTTTGATGCCTCTAATAGAAAAGAGAATAGACTGAGAGAAAGAGTGGAAAACAAATGGCACTAACAGCTGGAATTGTCGGCTTACCAAACGTTGGTAAATCGACCCTATTTAACGCAATTACAAAAGCAGGAGCAGAAGCTGCAAATTATCCCTTTGCAACGATTGATCCGAACGTCGGCATGGTTGAAGTACCAGATGCCCGTTTACAACGCTTGACAGAACTAGTAAAACCGAAAAAAACAGTTCCCACAACGTTTGAATTTACAGACATCGCCGGAATTGTTAAAGGTGCCAGCAAAGGAGAAGGGCTGGGAAATCAGTTTTTAAGTCACATTCGTCAAGTAGATGCAATCTGTCACGTGGTTCGTTGTTTTGATGACGAAAATATCATGCGTGAACAAAATCGGGATGCGGATTTCGTTGATCCTTTAGCAGACATTGATACAATTAATTTAGAGCTAATTTTAGCAGATTTAGATTCAATCAATAAGCGCTATACTCGCGTGGCTAAAATGGCGAAAGCAAAAGATAAAGAAGCGGTGGAAGAATTAGCTGTTTTAGACAAAATTAAACCAGTTTTAGAAGAAGGGTTATCTGCTCGTACGATTGAATTTACGCCAGAAGAAGAGAAAATTGTTAAATCTCTTTTCTTATTAACCACAAAGCCGGTCCTTTATGTAGCAAATGTTTCAGAAGATGAAGTGGCAGATCCAGACAACAATGAGTATGTACAACAAGTTCGTAATTTTGCAACCAGTGAAAATGCGGAAGTAATCGTAGTTAGTGCGCGAGCAGAAGAAGAAATTGCTGAATTGGATTCTGAAGAAGACAAGGCTGAATTTTTAGAAGCAATGGGCATTGAACAATCTGGCTTAGATCAATTGATTCGTGCGGCGTACGATTTGTTAGGCTTAGCTACCTACTTTACAGCTGGTGAACAAGAAGTTCGTGCGTGGACGTTCCGTAAGGGAATCAAGGCACCTCAAGCAGCTGGGATTATCCACAGTGACTTTGAACGAGGCTTCATTCGTGCGGAAACAGTTTCTTATGAAGACCTAGATAAATATGGCAATATGCAAGCTGCCAAAGAAGCGGGCCGTGTTCGTTTAGAAGGAAAAGACTACGTCGTTCAAGATGGCGATGTTATGTTGTTCCGTTTTAACGTTTAAAAAAATGTGCCCAACAAGCAATTTGTTTTGGGCTAAGCCCACATATTTAAGGCCATTCAGCCGTTTAGAAAGAGGTTCCCTCTACATGAGGGTGAGGAGGATACAACTATGGAAGCAGAAGCATTACGAGCAATCGTGGCTGAGAATCGTCAATTAGAACAGAATTTGACTAAAAGAAATGAACAATACATTTTTGACTTAAAAAAATCATTAAAAGCGGCTAATTTATCTGAAGAAGAGCTAGCATTGGCTCTACACGGTATTTTACCAGAATTAGTAGCCGGTCAAAAAACAGGTAAAACAGCCCGTCAGTTATTTGGCACTGTTTCAGAACGGACGGAAGCAATTTTAAATAAACCAGCAGAAGTCAAAGAACCAGCGGGCTGGATGATTTGGCTCGACAATACCTTACTATTACTTGGTTTATTAACAATCATGTTAGCGGCGATGTCTCTATTTTCAAAAGGAACCGCACAACCTCTCGGATTAACCACATATATCTTAGGTGCGATGGCTGGGGGTTATGTTTTCTATCTAATGCACAAATATGTTTACCGTTTTGATCGTCAAGGTGGCGACAAAAGCAAACGTCCTGGTTGGTTAAAAACGACCGCCATTCTATTTGGTGGGATGTTCTTGTGGATTGCAGTTTTTGCCGGTTCAGCGATGCTGCCACCAGTGATCAATCCCATTTTAGATCCGATGATTGCTTTAGTAATCGGTGCGTTAGCCTTTGTAGCACGCTATTTCTTCAAGAAAAAATACAATATTCAAGGTAGTTTCATGACACGTCAATAAACGGCGCGCGCTCAATTGTGAATGCGCTCGGCTGACGCAGAAACTGCAACAAGCAAAGTCGCTCTCTCAATAGAGCGTTTTAACAGTTAAAGCCTGGGGGATTAGTCGAAAAAACTAGTGTCCCAGGCTTCTGTTTTCAGAAGTTTGCTAAAGAAAGGAGCCTCTTATGGGACAACAAGTGAAGTCTTGGTGCCGTCAACACGAGCGGCTACTCATTTTTATTAGTTTTCTCTTATTAAGTGGACTTTCTCTCTATTTTGTCTATTTTCAAGAGAATTTTTTACGAGCAAGTGATTTTCGCTTTCATCAAAATCGGGTGGAAGGTCTCGCATTAGCAATTAAAAACAACGACTGGTTTCCTAAAATCAATTATTTTTTCTTGGGAGGCTATGGCTATGCCTCTAGTTTGTTTTATCCAGATGCGTATCTTTATTTACCTGCGCTTTTGCGTGTTCTGGGGCTTTCCTTTGTCGCTAGTATGGCGATTTTTGTGTTTGCAGTAAACTTGGCAACATTTAGTCTTACTTATTATGCAGGCCGATTAATGGCGCTCTCTAAAAAAAGAAGCTATCTCTTTGCCATTTTGTATGGCTTATCTATTTACCGCATGCAAGACTTGTTTAATCGCCAAGCGTTAGGAGAATTTTTGGCGCTAAGTTTTTTTCCGTTGGTCTTAGCGAGCCTGTTTTTATTACGAAAGGGAATCACGAAATATTGGCCGTTGTTAACGCTGGCGATGACTGGCATTGGGTTGGCTCACTTTATTTCTATTGAAATGGTTTCTATTTGGATTGGGTTATACATTCTGTTTTATTGGCAGCAGTTTTTTAAAAAGGAGGTCCTGTGGGCATTAGCGAAGGCTGCAGGTCTGACGCTGCTTTGGCTGGCCTTTTATCTTTTACCAGTTGCTGAACAAATGAAAAATCAAGTGTTTAAAGTTACCTCCAATCCACTCACTTATATTTCCGAAAGAAGTTATCCCATTGTTTCTCTTTTCATTAATAGTTTAAAGAGCAGTGTTTTTCACGCGAAAACAGCGAATCTAGGAACCCTTTTGTTTGTAGGGCTTGTTGTAGCAGTGGTTTCGCTTGCCAGCAAAAAAATTCAGAACAAACGGTTTATTGGTTTGACGCTGGTACTCTTATTGATGGTTACCACGCTTTTTCCTTGGCACTGGCTGAACCACACGCCTTTAAATACGATTCAGTTTCCTTGGCGGTTTTTAGGGATTCTTTCTGTAATGCTCGCTTTTTTCATTGCACAAGACGAATGGGGCGTTTTCCGTAAATCTTGGACCGTGGCTTTGTTGGTTTTCCTTGCCATCAGCAATTTGGGCATTTATCAATATCAAAGTATTCAGTCACAACAAGGCCACCTGTTAACAAAAGCTGAGTATGAGCAACCAACGCCTTTTTATATCGGTGCGGGCCATGAATATTTGCCAGATGAAATCAATTATCAGGAATTATTGAAACAGAAAAAACGACAACTTGATTATTCGGCAGAACAAGTAACCATTACAAACGTTAGAATGCCTTATGGGAAAATTTCATTTGACTACCAAGTGGTGAATCAATCAGCGAAGGTGACCGTTCCTTTTATTTATTACTTAGGCTATCAAGCCACGATTCAAATGAAAAACCAAACGGGCGCTAAAAAAATGAACCTAACCAATCAAGGAGGCTTAGCCGCTCTTTCTTTATCTGGTACAGGACATGTCGACATCCGTTACCAAAGAACAAAAGTGCAAAAAATAGGGACAATGATGACCTTGCTTTCTGTTGGTGGTTTTGGATTTAGCCGATTTTTACAACAAAAAAAGAAACACAAGATAAAAGAACAACGATGAAAGTAGGACCTTAATTAGGAAGAGTTGAATAAAGGACAAACCGATTTCGGCATTTTGTCCTTTATTCCTCATTGATTATTTAAACAAATCTAGTTGACTTCCTTAGTATTATCTGTTATTTTCATATATAAAATTAAGTCGAGGAGTGGACAAAAAAATGTCAAATTGGGAAACAAAATTTGCGAAAAAAGGTCTTACATTTGATGATGTGCTATTAATCCCTGCAGAAAGCCATGTCTTACCAAATGATGTAGACATGAGTGTACAATTAGCTAAAAATATCAAGTTAAATATTCCATTGATGAGTGCCAGTATGGATACTGTTACAGATAGTAATATGGCAATTGCGATGGCTCGTCAAGGTGGACTAGGTGTCGTACATAAAAATATGACTGTCGCCCAACAAGCAGACGAAGTACGTAAAGTCAAACGTTCTGAAAGCGGCGTTATCATTGATCCATTCTTTCTAACACCAACAAACTTAGTAGCGGATGCAGAAGAATTAATGAGTCGTTACCGTATTAGCGGTGTGCCAATTGTAGAAACAATGGAAAACCGTAAATTAGTCGGAATTATTACAAACCGTGATATGCGTTTTGTAACGGACTACCAAATCAAAATTGAAGAAGTCATGACAAAAGATCATTTAGTCACTGCGCCAGTTGGCACATCTTTAAAAGATGCAGAAAAAATCTTACAAAAACATAAAATCGAAAAATTACCAATCGTTGATGAAGCAGGTCGCTTAAGTGGCTTAATTACAATTAAAGACATTGAAAAAGTGATTGAATTCCCAAATGCTGCCAAAGACGAACACGGTCGTTTACTTGTGGCGGCAGCAGTCGGTGTCACTAGTGATACGTTCGAACGTGCGGAAGCATTATTAGAAGCAGGTGCCGATGCGATTGTTATCGATACTGCACATGGCCATAGTGCCGGCGTTATTCGCAAAATTAAAGAAATTCGTGAAACGTTCCCTGAAGCAACATTAATTGCTGGTAATGTTGCCACTGCTGAAGCAACCAAAGCATTGTATGATGTCGGCGTGGACGTTGTCAAAGTTGGTATTGGACCTGGTTCAATTTGTACAACACGTGTCGTTGCTGGTGTTGGTGTTCCTCAATTAACAGCGATTTATGATGCTGCTTCTGTAGCTAGAGAATATGGTAAAGCAATTATCGCTGATGGCGGTATTAAATATTCTGGTGATATCGTGAAAGCCTTAGCTGCTGGTGGACATGCTGTAATGCTAGGAAGTATGTTAGCAGGTACAGATGAATCTCCAGGCGAATTTGAAATTTATCAAGGCCGTCGTTTCAAAACTTACCGTGGCATGGGCTCATTGGGTGCAATGGAAAAAGGATCAAGTGATCGTTACTTCCAAGGAAGTGTCAATGAAGCAAACAAATTAGTGCCAGAAGGAATCGAAGGACGTGTCGCCTACAAAGGAAGCGTTTCTGATATTGTCTTCCAATTAATCGGTGGCTTGAAATCAGGGATGGGTTACGTCGGTGCAGCAGACCTGAAAGCGTTGCGTGAAGAAGCACAATTTGTTCAAATGAGTGGTAACGGATTGAAAGAATCACATCCACATGACGTTCAAATCACAAAAGAAGCACCAAACTATTCTGTTCAATAAAATAAAAGCTGATTTTTTTGAAATTTAAAAGAGGCAGACGTCATTTCGACGTCTGCCTCTTTTTCTGTAGAATGAAGGAGTTGCTTCTGTTTCCACCGTTTATCAGGCTCCTTTTTCTGTAGAATAAAAGCCGTTATCTGATATCAGACAACGACCTTCATCTTCCCTTTATTTAATAACTGTTAGGTTACCCATGTAAGGAACTAGGACTTCTGGTACAGTCACAGAGCCATCTTCGTTTTGGTAGTTTTCTAAAATAGCAGCGACTGTCCGTCCCACGGCTAAACCAGAACCATTGAGTGTATGCGCATATTGGACTTTATCATTTTCATCACGGTAACGAATCATCGCACGGCGCGCTTGGAAATCTTCACAGTTTGAGCATGAACTGATTTCACGGTATGTCTCTTGAGCGGGAATCCAAACTTCCAAGTCATAAGTTTTCGCAGCTGAGAAGCCCATGTCACCTGTTGAAAGAGCCATGACACGGTAAGGTAATCCCAGTTTTTGCAGAATTTCTTCGGCATTATTCGTCATTTTTTCTAATTCCTCATAAGAATGCTCTGCATCACTAAATTTAACCATTTCGACTTTATTAAATTGGTGTAAACGAATTAACCCACGTGTGTCACGACCAGCGCTACCAGCTTCAGAACGGAAAGAAGGGCTCAAGGCCGTAAAGTAAATTGGTAAATCCTTGCCATCTAAAATTTCATTGTTGTAGTAATTGGTTAGAGGGACTTCCGCCGTTGGGATTAACGTTAAATCCGTATCTTGTAATTGGAAGACATCTTCTTTAAATTTAGGAAATTGGCCAGTTCCGAACATGGCGGTGTCATTAACGATATAAGGCGTAATCATTTCTGTATAGCCATGTTCATAAACATGTAAATCTAACATGAAGTTGTATAACGCACGTTCTAAGCGAGCACCTAGGCCTTTGTAATAAACAAAACGGCTACCAGCTACTTTGGCACCACGTTCAAAATCTAGAATGCCTAAGTTTTCAGCGACTTCCCAGTGTGGTTTTGGTTCAAAAGCAAAAGTTCTTGGTTCACTCCAACGACGTACTTCTACATTTTCTTCTTCACCAGCACCAACAGGCACAGAATCATCTGGCAAGTTCGGTAAAGTAGTTGTGATCCCACGTAGCTCTTCGTCAATAGCATTAATTTCTGCATCTAACGCTTTAATATTACCGCCGACTTCTTTCATTTCCGCGATTTTGGCCGTTGCATCTTCTTTGTTCCGTTTTAATTGAGCAATTTCAGCAGACACATCGTTCCGGTATTTTTTCATTTCTTCGACTTTGACTAATAAATCACGGCGACTTTCATCTAAACGCAGAAATTCCACTAAGATTTCTTCTTTCACACCACGGGTTTGTAGCTTTGCTTTTACTTCGTCAAAATTTTGACGCATCATTTTTACATCTAACATATTTTTTCCTCCTTAAAATTAGTACATAATCAATAATAACTGTTGTAGAAAACAACAAAAAAGCCATCTCACCCCAAAAATAAATATTCTTGGGACGAAATGACTGGAAATCTCGCGGTACCACCCAAGTTCAGTAATGTTACTGCCCTTGATTTGCAGATAACGGCTGCAGACCGTTCCAACTTATTTCGCTGGACACCTGGAAGAGACGGACTTCTTTATAGATGAATGTTTGCTCGCACCCCCGCAAACTCTCTGGAATTCAGTGCCATAAATACTTTTTCTCTTAGTTTTCTCTTTTCTATAGAATACCGAAAAAGTTCAGGGATGTCAATTAACTCTCTGATTTCTTGTTGGTACGCTGTAAGGGTAGATGAATAATAAAGGAAGTCCACTTTTGATCAGACTTCGCATAAATATATCCACCATGTAAAGCGACAATACTTTGTGCAATAGCCAGACCTAAACCAGTACCACCCGTTTCTTGTGATCGGGATTCTTCGACACGATAGAAGCGGTCAAATAACTGATCTAAAGAATGTTTAGGGATAGCTGGTCCATCATTGCGAACAGCGATAATTGCTTCGGTGCCGACTTTGTCTACTTCCATTACAATATGATGGCCGCCTTTGCCATATTTCAAAGCGTTTGAAAGAAGGTTGTTAAAGACTCGGACTAGTTTTTCCGTATCGCCTTCCATCATTAAAGAAGCTGGATTGGCTTTTACTTGGATTTGCATATTAATCTTTTTCGCTTCCAATTCAAAATCGGCAGCAAGCTGTTCAATTAATTGTGCCATATCAAAAGTCGTCGTATGAATCGGTACACTTGGTTGACGGACTTTTGTATATTCAAAAAGATCATCAACTAATAATTTCATTTGTTTCGCTTTGACGTAAGCGGTATGCGTATATTTCAGTAAATCTTCTTGGCTATGAAATTGACGATCTTCAATCAATCCCAGATAACCAATAATAGAAGTTAACGGTGTCCGAATATCATGACTGACATTCGTAATTAATTCATCTTTTGATTTTTCAATTCGCCGTTCATCTTCAATGGCTGCGACAGTACTATCCACCAGACCGTTAATACTCGTCACGACTTTTGCTAAATCACCACTTAATTCAAACGGAATGCGGTGATTGTAATTACCATCAGCGATGTAATGTAACTCACTGATAATATGACGCAATTGCATTTGATGGTAGCGACGAATTAAGCGCCAATAGAGAACAGCTGCATCTACTAAAAAGAAAATAGGTAAGACAAATTTATTCCAGCTCCAAAACAAATCAGTATTTAATTCTTTAGCGACCGCATCCTTAGTGGCCCAGATGACACCAGCTAAGGGCGAGTTTTCACTAAGTAGTTGTCCTAAAAGGAACATAATTGAGACATTTAATAGTAGTAATAAAACAATTGTCACAATTGCTTCTGCTAATAACTCGCTGATTTCTTTAGAAGTTAAGGTAATTCGTTTTTGTTTTTCAATCTTTTTAGGTTTAACGAGCATCGATCTTATATCCAACTCCCCACACTGTTTGAATGACTTTTTCTCCACCAGTTGCTTCTTCAATTTTATCTCTTAAATGACTGACGTGAACCATCACGGTTTTAGCAGAAACAATACTTTCTTGTTGCCACACACGCTCAAAAATTTCATCCGCACTAAACACACGATTTGGATGACTAGCTAATAGATAGAGGATACCAAACTCAAGAGCGGTTAATTGAATTTCTTTTCCTTCTATTGTTTTGACTTCGTGAGAGTCCTTATTAATCATTAATGGGCCGACTTCTAATTCATCGGGTTCTTCTTTGGTTAATTGCATTTGGCTTCTACGTAAAATAGACTTCACCCGAGCCATTACTTCTAAAGGATTAAAAGGCTTGGTGACATAATCGTCTGCACCAGCAACTAAGCCTTTGATTTTATCCATATCGGTTGTTTTTGCTGTTAACATAATAATTGGAATTTGCGATTCTTTTCGAAGTTCTTTCACTACTTCCATTCCATCCATGATTGGCATCATAATGTCCAAGATTAATAAATCGATATCTGGTGTTGTGTGCAATTTGGATAACGCTTCTTTTCCATCATAAGCTTTCACGACTTCGTATCCTTCATTATGAATATAAATACTCAATAGTTCTACAATTTCTTTATCATCATCTGCAACTAAAATTTTCATAAGCGTTCATTTCCTCCATATATAAAAAAATCTCTTTTCCATATTTTAACAAATAATTGCTAAAAAGGACAAAATCCTTGATATATTACGATAAATTTAGAAGATTTTGCTAAAAGTTAATAAACTATAGCCAAAAAAGGATGAAAGGGGGTAAAAAACGAACGAAAATACCTATACCAATCATAATAATCGGTATTGAAAAAAAGTTTAAAAAAAGTGAAAATAATGATTGACCAATG
>OGRX01000147.1_pt1 | contig 45526 bp, 38 predicted proteins | sample 1573761 | NCBI WGS metagenome assembly OGRX01 (sample SAMN03295852, study PRJEB24534) | human gut metagenome | isolation source: fecal sample 2 from infant 8 | host: Homo sapiens | place: USA: Pittsburgh, PA | collected 2014-07
GGAAGGGGTCCCACGGAGTCAATGCAGACATATCGGTTCTCCTTGAACAATGCCGGTGAATTGGATGACGCACCGAACAGAGCCGCCGGCTCACTCTGAATAGCGCCTATTACTTTTCGTTTCTATCAAGAATAGGCCATGAGCAAGAATAGTCCATGAAGCAATAGCGCATGTCCCATCTCGTGATAGGCCACGGTTTCCCGCTCCTTCGGATTGAGCACACGGTTCTTCCTTTCCAGGCCGGCCACGATGCGCTCGATTGCGGCGGTGAAGTCTTGCAGCTCCACAGCCTGCGCCTTGCGCTGCGTCGCGTTCAACGCTGTTTCGTTCACGAGATTGGCCAGATCGGCGCCGGAAAAGCCGGTGGTCAACGCCGCCACCTGTTCCAGATCTACACCGTGGGCCAGGGTGATCTTCTTGACATGGACCTTCAGGATATCCAGGCGACCTGTCTTGTCGGGACGGTCCACCAGCACCTGACGGTCGAAGCGACCGGCGCGAAGCAAGGCCTGATCGAGGATCTCCGGCCGGTTGGTGGCTGCAAGGATGATCAGCCCGACCGAGCTGTCGAAGCCATCCATTTCGGTGAGCAACTGATTCAGCGTCTGCTCACGCTCGTCGTGTCCACCGATCGGTCCTCCGACACCGCGTGCGCGGCCCAAAGCATCCAGCTCATCAATGAAGATGATCGCCGGCGCCTGCCCGCGCGCCTGCTCGAACAGGTCGCGCACCCACGCCGACGAACATCTCGACGAACTCCGAGCCTGAGATGGAGAAGAACGGCACCGCCGCCTCGCCCGCCACGGCCTTGGCCAGCAGAGTCTTGCCCGTGCCGGGCGGGCCGACCAGCAACACACCTTTCGGGATGCGCGCGCCGAGACGACCGTAGTCCTGCGGGTTCTTCAGAAGATCGACGATCTCGACCAGCTCGGCCTTGGCTTCATCCACACCCGCGACATCGGCAAAGGTCACGCCGGTGTTCTTCTCCATGAATACCTTGGCGCGGCTCTTGCCGATGCTCAGAAAGCCGCCCATGCCCTGCTTCTCGGCGAAGCGGCGGAACAGGAAAAACCAGACGCCGAAGAAGGCCACGGCCGGCAGAATCCAGGAGAGCACATCACGCAGCCAGGTGTTTTCCACCACCCGCGCGCAGGGTGCGTCGTACTTGGACAGCCGCTCGGCCAGGTCGGGTTCGACGCGGGTAGCCACGATGGTGGTCTTGCCCCGGCTGTCCGGCGATTTCAGGCGCCCGGTCACCGTGCGGTCCATCACCAGCACATCGGCGACGCGTCCCTCGGCCAGCGCCTTCTCGAATTCGCTGTAGGGTACGGGCTCGACGGTCTTGGCCGCCTGCCAGTGGTTCTACAGCGTCAGCAGCAACAGGACGGCGACGATCCAGTAACCAATGTTCCATTGATCTTTCTTTTCCATGGGCCGTGTTCCGCGAAGGTCGTGTCGCTAGAGAACGGGGGTGAACAGACGGGCCAACCCGTCGCGCAAGCGGATGGCCAGCGGGCGGGCGCGCAACGCCTTCGCCGATATCTCGCCCGACGCATCACGAGCGGCATCAAAAAGAGATTCCAGCCGCGTAGACAACGCGGTGTCGTACACCTCCACATTGAACTCGAAGTTGAGGCGCAAACTGCGCGCGTCCCAATTGGCCGAACCCAGGCAGCACCACGCTCCGTCTACCAGCATCAGCTTGCTGTGGTCGAACGGGCCAGGCCGTTCGAAGATGCGCACACCGTGCTCCAGCACCTGCCAGTAGTGGGCGCGCGCGGCCCATTGCACCGTGGGATGGTCGCCGTTTGCGGGCGTCAGCACGTCGATACGCACGCCGCGCAACGCGGCCGTGCTCAGCGCCGCGATCATCGGCTGATCGGGGACGAAGTAAGGTGTCCAGATGCGCACCGAATGCTTCGCCGCGCTCAAAGCGCCCATGAAGGCCCAGCGCATCCGGTCCAGGGCCTCATCGGGTCCGGCCTCGATGCCGCGCGCCCAACTGGTTCCCGGCTCATCAGCCGTTACGGGCGGTTCGCCCCAGAAACCCTTGCTGAGCCGTTCGCCCGTGGTATCGCACCAATCATCGGTGAAGCTCCGCATCAGATGCTCTACCACCGGCCCGCGCAGACGAAAGTGCAAATCGTGACAGGCCTGGTCCGGCGCATCGGGCCGCCAATACGATCTGAAGATGTTCATGCCTCCGGTGAAACCCGTCTCGCCATCGATCACCAGCAGCTTGCGGTGATTGCGCAGATGCGCGGCATGCAGGCGCGCGGGAATCAACGTCGGGTTGAACGTCGCCACCGGAACGCCGGCGCGCTGCAAGGCGCGGTAGGCGCTGCGGGGCGTCCAGCGGGCATACACGTCGTCGATCAGCACCCGCACTTGCACGCCGCGCTCATGAGCCCGGCGCAGCGCATCGACGAACTGCGCCCCGATGCCTTGGCTGTCGAAGATGTACGAGGTCAAGGCGACGCTGTACCGCGCCGATTCGATGGCGGCGAGCATGGCCGGGTAGGCCTGCTCGCCATCGACAAGCGGCTCGATGCGGTTGCCGCCGGTCAGCGACTGGCCGGTGGCGCGTCCCACCAGGTGGGCCAGACCGGCAAGTGGCGGCGATACAGCCTCGGGTATCGTGGGCGAGAGATCCTGCCGAACAGCAGGATCTGCCCCCGGGAAGAGCCGCCGCGCCCGCCGCTGGTAACGGTTGATGCCGAACAGCCCATACAGCAGCGAACCGCCCAGCGGCAGCAAGGCGATCAGCAGTACCCACAGCGTGGCCGATCGAGGGTCACGCTTGTAGATGACCGCATGCCCCGCTGTGGGGATAGCGACCGCCAGCGACACGAGGGTGGCTGCCCATGTCAGCCCATTGGGGTCGGTCACGACAGCCTCCCATCGCTCAAGATTCGCCGTCCGCTGACTTCTTCTTGCGCGCAGGCTTGCGCGCAGGCTTGCTCGCGTCGCCAGGCGGTGCCTCGGCCACGTCCGCGGCATCGGGCTTTTCAGGCTCAGCCGACTTCGCGGGTGGCTCCTGGCGCTCGAAGACCACCCGTTCGGCCTTGTCGTCCCAGCGGGCGTTGGCGTGATCACCCTTGCCGATACCGCCACCCAGCATCTCGCGCGCCAGCGCGGTTTCCAGCTCGCTGCGGATCAGCCGCTTGAGCTCACGCGCGCCGAACTCGGGCTTGTAGCCTTCCTCCGCGAAGTGGTCGATCAAGGTCTGATCGAAGGTCAGCGTCACGCCCTGGCTGGCGGCGTTGCGGGCCACACGATCAAGCTGCAGGCCGACGATATGGCGGATCTCCTCCTTGCCCAGCGCATGGAAGACGATGATCTCGTCGATGCGGTTGATGAACTCGGGGCGGAAGTGTCCGCGCAGCACGTCCATCACCTCGGACTTGGTCTTCTCGTATTCCTCGCCGGCGGCGCCACCGGCCTTCAGCCGACGCTGGATGATGTCCGAGCCCAGGTTCGAGGTGGCGATGATGATGGTATTGGTGAAATCCACCACCCGGCCCTTGCCGTCGGTGAGCCGCCCGTCGTCGAACACCTGCAGCAGGATGTTGTAGACGTCGGGGTGCGCTTTTTCGATCTCATCGAGCAGCAACACGCTGTAGGGCTTGCGACGCACCTTCTCGGTGAGCTGGCCGCCCTCGTCATAGCCCACATAACCCGGAGGCGCGCCCACCAGGCGTGCCACGGCATGGCGTTCCCCGTACTCGGACATGTCGATGCGCAGCAGCGCACCTTCATCGCCATAGATGGACTCGGCCAGCGCCTTGGCGAGCTCGGTCTTGCCCACGCCGGTCGGCCCAAGGAACAGGAAAGTCGCCACCGGCTTGTCGCCTTCGCGCAGGCCCGCGCGCGACAACCGCACGGCATCGGCCACCGCGCGCACCGCTTCGTCCTGGCCCACCAGGCGCTCGTGCAGCCGCTGCTCCAGATGCAGCAGCTTCTCGCGTTCTTCCACCGTCAGCTCGTTGACCGGAATGCCGGTCAGGCGCGAGACGATCTGCGCGACATGCTCGGCCTTGACTTCGGCGCTGCCCGAGGCGCGCTCGCGTTCCCATTCCTCGACGAGCTGCTTGAGTTCAGTCTCCTTGGCCTCGATGCGCTTGCCCAGCTCGGCGGCCTTGTCGTACTGCTTGCGCGAGGCCATATAGTCCTGCTCACGCCGCAGCTGGTGCAGTTCGGACTCCAGCTCTTGCACCGCCACCGGGCGGGCCGTGGCTGACAGCTTCACGCGTGCGGCCGCCTGGTCGAGCAGGTCGATGGCCTTGTCAGGCAAAAAGCGTACGGTGATGTAGCGGTCCGACAACTCGGCGGCGGCGATGATCGCATCCTCGGTGATGCTGACCTTGTGGTGCGCCTCGAAGGTGTCGCGCAGGCCGCGCAAAATCATCATGGTCTGCGCTACCGTCGGCTCGGGCACCATCACCGGCTGGAAGCGACGCTCCAGCGCGGCGTCCTTCTCGATGTACTTCTGATACTCGTTGAGCGTGGTGGCGCCGATCAGGTTCAGTTCGCCGCGCGCCATCATCGGCTTGAACACGTTGGCCACGTCCAGCCCGCCTTCGCCGCCACCCTGGCCGGCACCGACGATGGTGTGCACCTCATCGATGAAGAGAATCATCTCGCCCTGGTGCTCGGTCACTTCCTTGAGCACCTTCTGCACGCGCTCCTCGAACTCGCCGCGGTACTTGGCGCCGGCCACCATGGCGTTGATGTTGAGTTCGACCAGACGCTTGTCGCGCAGCGTCTCGGGCACTTCACCGGCGACCATGCGCTGCGCCAGTCCTTCGACGATGGCGGTCTTGCCGACGCCGGGCTCACCAATCAACACCGGGTTGTTTTTCTTGCGCCGGGCCAGCACCTCGATGGTGGTCTCGATCTCCTGCGCACGGCCGATGACCGGATCGAGCTTGCCCTCGCGCGCCATCTTGGTGAGGTCGCGCGAATACTTGTCGAGTTCCGGCGTGTTGGTCGGCGTCTCGGCGCGGCCATCCTCGGCCCCTTTGCCGACCACCTTGCTTACCTGCTGGCGCAGCGCTTGCGGCGTAAGGCCGTAACGGCGCAGCAGGTTGGCCGCCAAACCTTCGCCTTCCTCGGCCAGCCCAATCAGGAAATGCTCCGGCCCGACATAAGAGTGGCCGAGTTCGTTGGAGGCCACGAAAGCACGGCTGAGCGCGTCCTTGACCCGGGGCGACACGCCGATCTCGCCCTCGAACGGCTTCTCGCCGCGCTTGGCTTCGGATTCGATTTGCCGCTTGAGATCATCGACCTTGATCTTGAATTGCCCCAGAATGGTCTTGACCACGTCGCTGTCGGCGAGCGCCAACAGCAGGTGTTCGGTATCGACTTCGGGGCGGCCAAATTCGGCGGCATGTTTGGCGGCCTCCTGCAACAGGGCCTCGGACTGTTCGCTGATACGGCTGGCCAGCCCACTGCCGCGCCGGCGCGCGGTGCCCGTACCGGCCGGGGCGGGTTCGCCGAATGAGGCATCGACTACCTCATCGGTATCGGCCGCCATGGACGGTGCATCGTCACCGATGCGGAAGAAGTCGCTGCCGAGGAAGTCTTCGAACAAACCGCTGCGCGAGCCAAACAGAGCCTCCAGCGGCGAGACGGTGCGCTTTTGCTGGCGCGCCAGTTGGCGATAGTGATCGTCACACAACAGCATGGTGCTGTGACGACCATTGAGATTGGCTTCCACCCGCACCGTGGCGGGCTGGCCGCAGACCTGGCATTGTTTTCTGGCCATGCTCATGCTCCTTGAGAGGACTGATTTGACGAGGCGCTGAAGGTCACGGCGCCTCGCCATTCACTTGGTTTTTCTGTAGAGAACAAGCCGATCGGCGTCAGCCGTTGATCGGGATCGAGCGGCCCTGCTGCTTAGGCGCACTGGCCTCGCGCTTGTCCATCGTGATCGTGAGCACGCCGTTCTTGAAGGCGGCCTTGATCGTGTCCTGGTTGGCATCGGTCGGCAGGTTCAGAGCGCGCTGAAAGCTGCCGTAGGAGCGCTCCACCCGGTGGAAACCGCCGTCTTTCGTTTCCTGCTCCTGACGCTTTTCACCGCGAACCAGCAGCACGTCGTTGTCGAGCGTGATCTGGATGTCTTTTTCCTCGACGCCGGGCACTTCCAGGGCGATCTTGTACTGCTTGTCGGTCTCCTGGATGTCCAGCGCCGGCTTCAGCAGGCCCGGCCAGTCCGACGGCCAGCGTGGCATGGCCAGCGCCGGAAAGCCGAAGCCTCGAAACGTGTCGTCGAAGAGGCGGTCGATCTCGCGGTGCAATTGCAGGATGGGACTGACGGGCCCACCCGCTACCGGCAGGTCATTGCGCTGCACCGGCAGCGAGGCAGTGCTCTGTTGTTCTTCCTGCTCCTTCTTGAACCAGTTCCAGGGAGCCAGCTTCTTGAAATCAATGTCCATGTCACACCTCCAGAAGAAAAATTGAAGACTCTCGCTCACTCCGTTTGCCAGCGGCTATGGATAGCGCGCCCAGGCAACACGGGATGTTTCGCTGACTTCGGCTGCTCATCTGTGCGTATCACCTCGTTCTTTCTGCCTGCTTGGATCTGATCATTGATCCATCGATCGATTTCACTTTGACGAAACCGCCATGCCCCCCCACAATTTCCGCCGTCGTACAGCCTCAATCGAGGATTTTTTTCAAGACCTTGCAAGGTATGGCGCCTAACATGCAGAAAGTCAAGAATCAACATCTCGCGATCTGCTGGGCGATTGATGTGACACAAATTTCCAGAGAGGGTGTGCTGGGGCGGTCCGATCCGGCGTTAGGCAAAGGTTTAATCGGGAGCCTACATGTGCTCCGGGCAGCCGCAGATCAAACACCGATCCTCACGTTATAACCGAGCGCCCGCAGCCCCTTGCTCGTGCGCATGTTCCTTGGCGGAAACTCGTCTGGGCGCGCCCAGCCGACGATTTCCCCGAGGCTGCTCAGGCCAACGTGCGGAATTGCCCAGTCGTCGCTGCGGATCGCGTTCCAGAGTCGGGCCGAAACACTTCCGTTGCCCCAGACAACGTAGTTCAACAGTATCCGTCCGTCCAACACACCTTCCCGACACCGCCGCCGAAGGCCATGGCCCATCAAGCGGATTTTCCATGCCCCCTCAGCGCCGTACCTACAGCAAATCTTTCGAGGCCCAGGTCATTCAGGAGTGTTCTGAACCCGGTGCCTCCATCGCAAACATCGCCTTGGGCTACAAGCACCGTCCGCCCTTCGCGGGATCGTTGCCGCCAGAGCCACACGCCGAACTTTTCCACCTTGTCGTCGCCGGCCTGCGGTCAGTCAGGCAAGCCCAGGTGCTCGTTTTCCTGCTTGATCGCGTGGTCTCGGATCGCGTGCACCCGGGAAACGGCATCCACGAACTGCCACGATCTCTTAGCTTGGCGGGGTCAAGCCAGCCGGGATGCCCGGACGGTTACGCTGGTCCGCGCCCAGTTGCAGCACCAAGGTCGGCCGCAGCGATGAAGCGGGTCTTGATGCCGCACTGCGCCGCCCGATAGCGCAGTGCGATGGCCAGATGCGTCTTGCCGACTCCCAAGGGCCTATATCGCCTTGGCACGGCTCCGGGCAGTTTCGGGGAGGCTGCACGCAGTGCGCGACAAGATGTATCGCAGCCGAACTGCGGTGTATTCTGCAATCAGCCTAGGGCCGCGCGTATCCGCTGCTTCCAGCCAGATACTCTGGCCTGATAGGCATCAGGCGGACCTTCTTTCGGGTGATGCACAGAGTGCAAAGGCTCACAGTACTTCGCCATGGTGCCTGGCCAGCGCAACGAGCCTTTCACTGTCTCCCTCAAGATTCTGTCTATGCATTTTCCTGCCTCAACACCGGCTTTGAAGCCCATGATCCGCGTTGACATGGTCTTCCGGTTGTCTGAGGTATCTATTTCTAGAAGGTAGCGTTGATCGCCGTTTTGTAGTTTGAACCTTGCCAGCAGATAGCAGCGTGATTTTTCGTGATCGATCATGTGGTAGCTGCAACGTGGAACGGGCGGCAGAGGCCTCACCTCCAGTGCTACCAGCGCAACTCCAGACTCTTGGGTGATTTGTTCAAGAATCTCTCGGAGCAGCGAGAAACGATCTGCAAGCCGTTCATGCTCGTCCCCATCACCCTCTCCCTCACCCAATTGTTGGAATTCTCCTGACGCTATGCTGCCCTCGCTCACAGGATCAGCCACACCGAAAAGTTGGCTTTCTCTGCTCGGGCATTGCTCGTCGTCGACCTTCTTGCCATGAGCGTTGGCACGCTCCCCGTTGTAGGCGATCTTGGTGCGCAGCTGAGCATCAAATGTGACTCCCTCAACGGGCAGGTGAATCAACCTCTGCTCCTTGGCAGCAGTCGGCTCTTCGTCAGTATCTACCTCCAACTCCTTGGCTCCCGATGGCACGGATACACAGCCTGTGCTATCTCCCCTGACGGGTAACTTGAGAGCAGGATGGTGGAAAAAAATATCACCGCGATGGCTAAACCGGAGCCCCTGAAGCTTTTCGATCTCCCAGACCAGCAATTCGTTGCTTTCCGGATCAAAGGGGCCTCGCACATCCATGGTGGTACCCACGAGGGAAGGGGGTGCCATGAAGTCGAACTGCCACCTGGCATACGCCGACTCTTGCGGTACCCGCTCTTGCCTTTGATTGAGGCTTTGCCAGATTGACTCGAAGGATCGCTTCACATCCTGATTCAGCAGCAGCCAACTGAAATGGTCTCTGTATCCCTTGATTTTGAGAAGCTGACTTGGCGCACCTGTCTTCGGGGGCGTATGGATATGAACAACATCGCCTTCTCTGTAGAGCGTGAAGACCATGTCCAAGCCATTCGGTGCGAAGGCTGCACGGACGATGAAGGCAGCGTGGAAGAACAGTTTTCGCGCCAGCTCGAATTTCGGCAACCAGACGGTCAGACCATCGACCTCGAACACAAAGCATCGCTGTCCAGATATCTCAGGATTTGCAGCAAGCCTTCTGGCCAGACGTGGGCACTCACCCAACTGCCGTTCCCGCCAGGTATCTATTGCAGGAAGCACCACCGTCTTCTTGAAACCACTGGGACGATAAGGAGCCCCTTCTTCGCCAAGAAACTCGCGACCAACGGCCAAGACACACGACATCTCCGGTGCGAACCGCTGCAGCTGCAGCTGACCGTTACGCTCAAAGAGAGCCGCCAAGCGCCACTCGGCCGCCGAAGTCGGGGCCCTGAAAAAATTTCCAACGGCCAGCAACCTGGATCCGTTCGGGATCTGACGAAATACTGTCCTATTCAATCCAACTTCCTACCAATCGAATGAACTCAGTGGTCAGAGGTGCCATCTTGCTCTTTTCTAACCCACAACGCTTTTCCAGCTCCCAGCGCCTGGACGTTATGCCAGTCTGTACATCCTCCAGCATTGCTGCAGTCAGGCGACGGATCTGATATTCCCCGACAGACTCGGCATAGCGATCCAGGAAAGTGCGGCACAGGGGCAGTTGAGCGAGATGATGCTCGACTGATGCCCGATGGGGTAGCTGCTGCAGGAACCAGTTGCGACTCCTGCGCGGAAGGCTCCGGTCTTCTTCGCTGTCTCTGCCAATTCGGATCAGCAGGCGTACCAGCTTTCTGTCCCGCGCTTGCCAGTCAACATGGCTGTTGTTGCCCTGTCGGCGCGGTCTGGCCTGATTTGCAGCCATCAGCCAGCTTCGGTCATGACGATAGAGCCAGGCGTAACATGCCTCTCCTCCGTTTTGCCTGGCTGCCTTGGCGCCACCGTGGTTATCCAGTGCTTGCAGCCAAACGGCTCGGTATTGCTGCTTTTGCTCAAATTCAGCGGGGAGCAGCTGCACTGACCGGTCGGAGGCAGGGTCGACCTGGCGAATCTTCGCCTCGCTGATCAGCTCGCCAGCATGCTGGCCAGGGCGCAGGCTGGTCCAGACGATCAGATGCTGCAGCGCACTGAATCCCTTGCGATGCTTCCTGAATATCGCCAACAGCCAGGGCGGAGGCTCCCCGGATGTCAGCAGACCGTTCGCAGCAAGCTAATCCCTGCGATGGGATGCCAGGATCTTCTCCCAGATGACTTCAGCCCTGACCTGCCGGCCGCGCCTGGCGCCGCACTCTGTAGCCAGGTACCGGTACAGGTTGGTCCAGCGTCCGTAACCAGGCGATTGCACCTCTTCGAGCGCCAGCAGCTGCATAGCAGCCTTGGCGAGTCTGATAGCCTCTTCGCCCACGGGACTCACGCGAAGATCACGGGGCAGAAACAGTGGAGAGGCTGGATGAAACTCGTGCCGTTGCGCTCGACGGAACGGGATAGGTGAGTTCAGGAGCTGACAGCCATGCTCGGGACAGGCATCTATCCCTTGAATCTGCCAGCTACGCCGCCAGTAGGGTTCACCGTAGCGCGCAGCCATATCTTCAAAGCAGATCGGGCAGTAACGCAGCCAATCGGGCCACTTGACCAAGGCCGTCGAGGCCCCAGACAGACCAATCGTCGGCCGGTCGGGAGCAAGCATGGCCTGAAAAAGATCGGTACGGCGCTCCGGCGGAATGAAAGGGGCATAGAGCGGGAACAGCGTGTGATTCAGGATCATGCCTTCCGCATCCAAGCCCGTGTTGTTCGCCAACGCAGTCAGGTGTGTAGGCAGATCGGTAATCGCGGCAACCTTGCTGTCACCGAAAAGCATGTGCAGCAAGGTCTTGTGGTTGCCTATCCCCAGATGTACCCGGCACCGGGCAATACCGCTGTAAAGCAGTTCGTCCGGGTAGAGCCTGGGGAAGTACATTTCATATTGCCTTCAACAGAGGCCGCAGGTCGAGGATCAGGCCAGCCTGCTTGAATCTGTCATAGGCCTCGCTTTCAGGCCCATCGGCATAACGTCGGCGCAGATCCTCCTCGGATAGCCCCCCCCACTCCGTCCGCTTAACTCTGGAAATGCCGGGCCTCTTGGGAGCGTCCTGCGCGAGGTAGGCCGTGGCCTTGTGAATCAGGGCCGCCAGCGGGATGTCCGGATTCTCCGCCAACAATTCATCGGCCATGGGAATGGCAATGTCCCTCGGGATTTCCATACCTTCGAGCAGGGCGGCCAGCCGCTTTGCCTTGTCATCTGCCGGAGGGGCCGGCGGTTTAGGTTGGGGGACGCTATCCAGAGAGCGAGTCAGGGTCAGCAACCGTCCCTCGATCTCTGGCATCAGCAGGTCGTCATATTTGGCGATCAGCTCGGGCCTACCGCTCCGCAAGGCCGCTAGCATCGGATGGACCGGTTTGAACTCGTCCTCGAAAACCCTGCGCAGCAACAGCGGCTTGATGCACTCGACACCTGTCACTATCGCCCGGATCTGCGCCAGCGCGAACAGCTTGATGACGATGTCCATGACCCCTTGGGTGAGGTCGTACATCGTAGCCTCCAGTTCATCATCCAGCGGCGCCGCATTTCGCAGCCACTGATACTTCCAGAGCCGCTTCAACAGACGCTTCCAATGCTCGTCCCGAGGCAACCTATCCCAGCGGATGCTGCCCAACCCGGAGACCCGCCGAGCAGCCCGGAACGTGCGCTGGAAGAACTTGCTGGCCCGGTGGGTGCCGACCTGAATGATCGGAACACCGATGGTGTTCACCAGCGACACGAAGAAATTGTGCATTTTTTCGGCACCACCGGAGCGTGCCTCGTTGAGGTTCTGAACCTCGTCGATGATCAGCACTCCGAGCGCGTGCTGATTGGCTACCTGGCACATGGATGCCAGCAGACGTTTGGTACCCAGCTTCTTGCGTCCGTGGCTACGGCTGTAGTGGGTACCCAGGATCTTGTCTACTTCGTTGAAGAAGCTCAGGCACAGCTCATCCAAGTCACCGTCAATTGGGCAGTCGACCTTCAGATAGACCAGTTGAGTGATGTTGTAATCAGGGTGATGGAGGGCTTGGGGGTACATGCCCAGAATCCGCTCCAGCGTGCGCGTCTTGCCGCAACCGGAGCAGCCGAACAGCGACAGGCTGTTGGCCGTAGAGGAGACACTCTGGTACACCGCCGCATCCAGATCCTCCTCCTCGACACGGCGATAGCCATTCTGCAGGTGCGCATACCAGGCACCACTGGCCGGATTCCGACCGATGTACCCTTGACGGATCATCAGACTGATCTTGCTCTCCAGCTCCAAGTGATGGCTCAGCGGCTGGAAGAAGCCGTGCAACAGGCGGGCAATCGCATGTGCCCTGAGCCGACCATCCAGAAGCGCCTCCTGCGGCTCGAAACCGGGAAGCTGCTGCAATAGACCGACCACCTCCTGCAGATCAGGAATCGGAGGCAATGCGCTGATGAGCGGATTGTCCTGATACTCAGGAAGCTGCTGCTCCTGGTAACGCGCCAGGGGAATGACTCCGCGCTGGAATTCTTCAGTCATCCTCTTCCTCCTTGAATATCAGGTCACTGAGATCTGGGAAGGCATAATCTTCCTGCTTCTCGCCCCGCAGTGGGATCACCTCGGCTGGCTTTTCCTGCTGTGCTTTCTCCGGTTTGAATGCTGTTTTCTGGCGTTCCTGGCGCTTTTCCTGCTGCTTGTTCTCGCGGATCTGGGTTCCCAGATCCTTCGTGGTCATACCCGTATTGACCGGACTGGCATCCTCTGCCTGGGCAACGATGGACTCGATCTGCTTCAGAAGATTGCCTCTCTCTACCAAAGCTTCCGCCGCCGCGTTGGTATCGCTACGCCGTTCCTCTCTGGACAGCAGCCAGACATCCCAGAAGGTCATCCCCCTGAAGCGTCGACTGCGGTCGGCAAGCTCGCAAACCCAGTAGTCCTTGAGACTATTGGACGGCCGCAGATAGATGTGGTCGGCGCTACGTGGATCGTATGCGACCGTTACCCCTGTCGGCCGGCGCCCCTGGCCTCGGTGAAACCAACCCTCCCTGATTGCTTCCTGGCAGGTGTAGAAGCAGCCGAACAGCCTGATTCCCAGCTCCGAAACCGTGGCCGACTCATGGGGCAAGAGATTGATCCGCACCAGCTCCTCGGGCGCAGTACGTAACCGGCCGGTCAGGTTGGCCAAGCCCCAGTTCCACAGCATGACCGGGATGGCTGGCAGATCGCCCGGCATACCAGAGGTCCTGTCGTATTTGCTCAAGGTATGAAAGTTGTTGTGGTAGAGGATGCCGGCAATGATGATCTGGGTGAACTCGGGCAAGGTCAGACTGGCATCAAGTCTGTAGTCGTGGCCACCCCGCTTCCGGCTGGTGGTGTCCTCGACCACACCGCTGGCATAGGGCTTGAAACGCTCCTGCACCGTCCGGAAATAACGCTCGACGATCCCCTTGGCATCTCCTCGCCTGGCCGGTGCATTCTCGATGCGAACGCCGAAGGCTTGGGAAAATGCTTCCACCTTGGTGCCATTCAGTTCGCCCTTATCGGCCAGCACCACATCCGGCAAGCCTTTGACCGGCCAGTCGCTGGCATCGATCTCCACGCCATACTGGCGGCAATACTCAACCTTGTCGGCGACCGTGTTGGCCAATGCCACCATGGCACTGACCCAGGAAGGCCCCTCGAATCCGACATACATACCAACGACCATGCGGCTGAACACGTCGATCACCATGTAAACGACAGGCCTGCCGACGATAAGGCTGCGATCATGTTCTGAAACCAGATAGATATCGGCGATGGTGGCATCGATCTGGTAGCGGTATCCGGGCCCCAGTGCTTCGGTCGTCGATGTACTGCTGAGCGGTCGGAAGTCCTTGGCAAAATCCACTGCGGACACCCTGCATGGCAAGGTGTCGGTGAAGTGATATTCGCGCCCATAGAAGTAACGGAACTGCCCCAATGTAGGCAGTTCGGAGGTCGGCAGCTCCGTCAGAACAGCACGGAGCAGATTCAGCCCGGCGGCGTAGGCATCCGGAATGGACGGATGTTTTTCCTTGAGCAAGCGTTCCTCGATGACCCGGCGAAAAATGCGCTCGATGTCCGGCGTGACATTGCACCCTTTCCCCTCCATCACCACTCTGGGCCTGCCCAGCTTGGCCTGGTTCGGCTTTCTGCGCTTGCCACGGGCGCCCGAGTTGACATAGTCCGGCAAGAGGGCATTCCTGCACATGCCTCGCTGCCAGTAGCGCCTCAGTAACCTGTACACCGTCTGATTGGTGACACCATGGCGCTCCATGATGCCTCTGACAATGAGCCCTCTGGGGCGCCGCACGAAAAGCTGGGGGTCGTGCACAAAATCCGCCAGCATTGCCCAAGCTTCATCACGCTTCTGCTGATCAAGGGAACCTTCCTCAACCTCCCGTAGGACTGTCTCCTCGAAGGGATCGGCAATGCTCTCCAGCTCCCGCTCCATGAGCAGACGCTCCAGCTCTGCAATCGATATCGGTTCGGGCAACGCCGTGTCCGAATCGATATCGATCCAGATTGCCTGCTCGGTACCGGACCACAGCAGGCGCTTTCGCAGTTCCCCCATCCGGAACACCTGATTAACGGGCAACACTGCTCAGCTCCTGATGCATTTGATGAGCGTTGGCAACCAGGTCTTTCGGCTTCAGCTCCCGGTAAGGAGTGTCAAGATCGAACAGGAAACAGTGCCGGGCCAGCAACTGGCGTAGCCAATAGAGCGCCTGACCGGCCTCCAGCTGGCCGGAGGTATCCAGTCCTTGGGCAATAGCGGTCAGCTTCCGGTCTGGGTGACGCTGAAACTCGAGCAGAAACAGCTGCTGGTAATGGGCGAGATCGTCCTGAGCGATGTCGTCTTCAGCATGGGCAGGATAGAGCCATTGGATATTGGCAAATGCCACCCTGGATACCTCGCGCTCCGTGACGATGACCCAGGGAATACCTTTTTCCTGCCAGTAGCGCCTTTCAAGCTCAAGCCTCTCGATAACTTCAGGCTTCTGCAGGTCGGTACTGTACTTGGCCTGAATCACGATGCTCGGGCGCTGAGGATCTTCGAAATCCACCAGAAAGTCGCTGGTCAGTACCTGCGGGGTACCCTTATAACGACCGTGGGGCAGGCCAAGCTCCTCGGCGATGCGCACCGTATCTTCGACCCGCATCGGAAACTGTTCACGGATATCGGTGACATGGGGAGACCGATCCAAGGTCAGGAAGATGGCCAGTTCAAGATCGGATAGAAGATGGTGTAAACGCCGGGTCTTGCTGCCAGGCAGGCGGTGGGAGCGCCCCAGCGAGGATACGTCCCTGGTGTAGATGAACGGCTTGTAGTCCGATCCCTGGCCTTGGCCACGCCCGTCCTTGAGCCTTCTATCGATCTGGGCCTGGGTCAGCCCCTTGAATGTTCCAGACATGAGAAAGCCTGCACCCCCTGTGTCGATGACCTCAACATAGCGGATACAGGCTCAGGATGAAACTTTATTTATAAGGATGATACTTTATTTGTACGGATGAACCTTTATTTGCATCCCACAAGCCCTTTGCAAGTAATGATGGTTTTACTCAACCGTTACCGATTTCGCCAGGTTACGCGGCTGGTCAACGTCAGTGCCTTTGATCAGCGCGACGTGATAAGCCAACAGCTGCAGCGGTACCGTATAGAAGATAGGGGCGATCGTCTCTTCGACATGCGGCATCTCGATGATGTGCATGTTGTCGCTACCGTTGAAGCCGGCTTCACCGTCGGCGAAGACATACAGCTCACCGCCGCGGGCACGAACCTCTTCGATGTTGGATTTCAGTTTTTCCAGCAGCTCGTTGTTCGGCGCCACCACAATCACCGGCATTTCCGCATCAATCAGCGCCAGCGGGCCGTGCTTAAGCTCGCCCGCCGCATAGGCTTCCGCGTGAATGTAGGAGATCTCTTTCAGCTTCAGCGCCCCTTCCATGGCGATCGGGTACTGATCGCCGCGGCCAAGGAACAGCGCATGGTGCTTATCAGAGAAACGCTCCGCCAGCTGCTCAATACGCTTGTCCTGGGAGAGCATCTGCTCGATACGGTTCGGCAGGGCCTGAAGGCCGTGCACGATATCATGCTCGATAGACGCATCCTGACCTTTCAGTCGCGCCAGCTTCGCCACCAGCATCAACAGCACGGTTAGCTGAGTGGTAAAGGCTTTGGTCGAGGCCACGCCGATTTCCGTTCCGGCTTTGGTCATCAGCGCCAGATCGGACTCTCGCACCAGTGACGAGCCCGGTACGTTGCAGATAGCCAGCGAGCCGAGATAGCCCAGCTCTTTCGACAGACGCAGCGCCGCCAGGGTATCGGCGGTTTCACCCGACTGAGAGAGGGTGATCATCAGGCTATTGCGACGCACCGCGGACTTGCGATAGCGGAATTCCGAGGCGATTTCTACATCGCACGGGACGCCAGCTAATGCTTCGAACCAGTAACGGGAGACCATCCCGGAGTTATAGGAAGTCCCGCAGGCAACAATCTGAATATGTTCAACCTGAGCCAGCATTTCATTGGCGTTCGGCCCCAGCTCGCTGAGATCCACTTCGCCATGGCTGATGCGCCCGGTCAGGGTGTTCTTAATCGCGTTCGGCTGCTCGAAAATCTCTTTCTGCATATAGTGGCGGTAGATACCTTTATCGCCAGCGTCATACTGCAGATTGGATTCGATCTCCTGGCGTTTCACTTCCGCGCCAGATTTATCGAAAATCACCACCGAGCGGCGAGTGACTTCGGCAATATCGCCCTCTTCGAGGAAGATAAAGCGGCGGGTCACTGGCAGCAATGCCAGCTGGTCGGAAGCGATAAAGTTTTCGCCCATTCCCAGGCCAATCACCAGCGGGCTACCGGAGCGAGCCGCCAGCAGGGTTCCCGGGTCACGGGTATCCATGATCACCGTACCGTAGGCGCCGCGCAGCTGCGGAATAGCGCGCAGCACGGCTTCACGCAAGGTACCACCTTGTTCCAGCTCCCAGTGCACCAGATGGGCGATAACTTCGGTATCGGTCTCGGTGACGAAGACATAGCCGCGAGACTGCAGCAGGGCACGCAGCGGCTCATGGTTCTCAATGATCCCGTTATGGACCACCACAATGTGTTCAGAAACATGCGGATGCGCATTGCTCTCGGACGGTTCGCCGTGCGTCGCCCAGCGAGTATGGGCGATCCCGGTACCACCATGTAACGGCTGCTCTTCTACCGCCTGAGCCAGCATCTGAACTTTACCCAGGCGACGCACGCGGGTCATATGACCTTCGCTGTCGACCACCGCCAGACCGGCAGAGTCATACCCACGGTATTCCAGACGACGTAAACCTTCGAGAAGGATTTCAGCAATATCACGCTGCGCGACTGCGCCAACAATTCCACACATAGTTAAATTTCCTGATAATGGCGATATGCCATGCGTTGTCGCTGACCTGTATTTGCCCGTTTTCCGGGCGCCCCGAGCCTTGTAGAGAGTGGGGTTATTGTTATGGTACTGCCTGCGGACGGGGGTCTATATTGACCCTCTCATCCTGGTTCGCCGGGCATATTTCCCCGGCGACAATCCAAATTATTTCTTCTTCACCGGACGCTGCCAGCCCTGTTTGTGGACCTGCGGTACGCGGCTCAACACCAGTTCGTTATCGGCGATATTGCGCGTGACGGTGGTCCCGGCGGCGATAGTGACGCCGTTGCCTACCGTGACGGGCGCCACCAGCTGGGTATCCGAGCCGACAAAGACATCATCGCCAATAATCGTTTTGTGTTTATTCGCGCCATCGTAGTTGCAGGTGATGGTGCCGGCGCCGATATTGACGTTATCACCGATCTCCGCATCGCCCAGATAGGTCAGATGACCTGCCTTGGAGCCTTTCCCGAGACGCGCTTTTTTCATTTCCACGAAGTTGCCAACGTGGGCGCCTTCCAGCAGTTCGGCGCCCGGGCGCAGACGGGCAAATGGGCCGATGGTGCAGGCAGCCTGCAGCTGGGCATCTTCCACCACGCTATAGGGGCTAATTTCGCAGTCATCGCCGATGGTGCTGTTTTTGATCACGCAGCCGGCGCCGATTTTCACACGATCGCCCAACACCACATTGCCTTCCAGAATAACGTTAGTATCGATCTCCACATCGCGCCCGTGCTGCAGCGTACCGCGCAGATCGAAACGCGCCGGATCGCGCAGCATCACGCCCGCCAGCAGTAATTTTTCTGCCTGCTCAGCCTGGTAGACGCGCTCCAGGCGCGCAAGCTGCAGGCGATTGTTGACGCCTTCGACTTCGCTCAGGCGCTGCGGATGCACCGCGACGATCTCGCGCCCTTCCTGATACGCCATGGCGATGATATCGGTGATGTAGTATTCGCCCTGAGCGTTGTTATTGGTGAGCTTCGCCAGCCAGCGCTTGAGGTCTGCTCCGCCGGCGATCAGGATCCCGGTGTTGATTTCCTGGATCTGGCGCTGCGCCTCGCTGGCATCTTTGTGCTCAATGATGCCCGTCACCTGGCCATTTTCACGGGTAATGCGGCCGTAGCCCGTTGGGTCATCCAGCTTCACCGTCAGCAGACCAATGCCACCCAGTGGTTTCGCGGCGCGCAGGCGCTGTAGCGTCTCAACCGAGATCAGCGGCACGTCGCCATAGAGCATCAGAATGTCTTCATCATCATTGAAGAAGGGTGCCGCCTGCTGCATAGCGTGTCCGGTTCCGAGCTGCTCAGCCTGCAGCACCCAGTTCAGGTTGTCTTCATGGAGGGTCTGACGCAGCAGATCGCCACCGTGACCGTACACCAGATGCACCGCACATGCGCCTAAATCGTTAGCGGCATCAATGACATGCTGCACCATTGGCTTCCCGGCCAGGGTATGCAGCACCTTAGGAAGATCGGAATACATGCGGGTCCCTTTGCCTGCGGCAAGGATAACCACGCTCATCGCACTATTTGACATACTCATCCTGACGGTAGTTAGAACGGAAAGTAAAAGCCTTTCACGTTGAAATTTCTACATATTTTTCATCATAAAACGAGACGTGGAGAAAACGCCCAAGCCCGCGGTTATACACCATTTTATGACGCTATTTTTAACCACTGCAAATCAGTTTAACGCTGAAAAAGGGGGGTGGGGAGGGTAATCATTGACTATCTCACTGCTTTTGCTGTTTTTTCGCCACCTGAATAAAGCGGCAGAGCGCGGCCCTATTGGCGGAGATTAACAGGAGATGAGCCGACTGAGTGTAAATCAGCCGCAGGCTGGGGAGAGCTGAAGTGATTGGTGGCATCAATAAAATACAAAAGGCCACCGTCAGGTGACCTTCATTTACCGGTTGCACATCGCCAGTGTTGTCGTTTTGATGGGCGATACGTCGTGCAAGCCGGGGAATAGCGCGTGGCTTAGAAGCTCAGTACGCTGAATTTGGCGATGATTTTATGGAACAGTTTCATGATGATTTCCTGACGCAGGTGCAGTTGATAACGCTCTTTTATGTGACATACATCACAAAAATAGAGTCTACGCCTCATCATTTAACTAATCAATAACAATTAAGGGTGGATCCTGTTTTCACTTTATCCGCTCGCCAGCCGCTGGCCATAAAAAAAGCCAGCCTGGAAACCAGACTGGCTTTTTACGTTCAAGCCGGTGTTACATCGCTTTTTTGGTCAACTCGATAACGCGCAGTTTAGCGATCGCTTTGGCCAGTTCCGCAGACGCCTGAGCGTAATCCACATCGCCATGGGAGCTCTTAATGTGCTCTTCGGCTTTGCGTTTCGCTTCCAGCGCTCGCGCTTCGTCGAGGTCCTGACCGCGAATTGCGGTATCCGCCAGAACGGTCACGCTGCCAGGCTGCACTTCAAGAATGCCGCCAGACAGATAGATAAACTCTTCATGACCGTGCTGTTTAACGATGCGAATCATACCAGGCTTAATGGCGGTGAGCAGCGGCGCGTGTCCCGGGTAAATACCCAGTTCACCTTCGCTACCCGTTACCTGGATTTTTTCGACCAGACCAGAGAACATTTGTAACTCTGCGCTGACGACGTCCAGGTGGTAAGTCATTGCCATATCACCCTCCGATTAAGGCGTTAAAGTTTTTTGGCTTTTTCCACGGCTTCTTCGATGGAACCAACCATGTAGAACGCCTGCTCTGGCAGGTGATCGTATTCGCCTTCCATGATGCCTTTAAAGCCACGGATAGTGTCTTTCAGCGCCACGTATTTGCCCGGAGAACCGGTAAAGACTTCTGCTACGAAGAACGGCTGGGACAGGAAGCGCTGGATCTTACGTGCGCGAGCTACCACCAGTTTGTCTTCTTCAGACAGTTCGTCCATACCGAGGATGGCGATGATATCTTTCAGTTCCTGATAACGCTGCAGGATGGACTGAACGCCACGCGCGGTGTCGTAGTGTTCCTGACCAACAACCAGCGGATCCAGCTGACGGCTGGTGGAATCCAGCGGGTCAACCGCCGGGTAGATACCCAGGGAAGCGATCTGACGGCTCAGTACTACGGTTGCATCTAAGTGAGCAAAGGTAGTGGCTGGGGATGGGTCAGTTAAGTCATCCGCCGGTACGTATACCGCCTGTACGGAGGTGATAGAACCGGTTTTGGTGGAGGTGATACGTTCCTGCAGAACGCCCATCTCTTCCGCCAGAGTCGGCTGATAACCTACCGCTGAAGGCATACGACCCAGCAGTGCAGATACTTCAGTACCAGCCAGGGTGTAACGATAGATGTTATCAACGAACAGCAGAACGTCACGGCCTTCGTCACGGAACTTCTCAGCCATCGTCAGGCCGGTCAGCGCAACGCGCAGACGGTTTCCAGGTGGCTCGTTCATCTGGCCGTAAACAAGGGATACTTTGTCCAGAACGTTGGAGTCGGTCATTTCGTGGTAGAAGTCGTTACCCTCACGAGTACGTTCACCTACGCCCGCAAACACAGAGTAACCGGAGTGCTCGATCGCGATGTTACGGATCAGCTCCATCATGTTTACGGTTTTACCTACACCCGCACCACCGAACAGACCAACTTTACCGCCCTTCGCGAACGGACACATCAGGTCGATAACTTTGATACCGGTTTCCAGCAGTTCCTGAGAGCTGGACAGCTCTTCATAGGAAGGTGCTGCGCGGTGGATAGCCCAACGCTCTTCTTCACCGATGTCGCCTTTCATGTCGACCGGCTGACCCAGTACGTTCATGATACGACCCAGTGTTGCTTTACCTACCGGGACTTCGATTGGGTGCTCGAGGTCTTTTACTTCCAGACCGCGGCGAAGACCATCGGAAGACCCCATGGCGATGGTACGAACGATACCGCCGCCGAGCTGCTGCTGAACTTCCAGCACCAGAACTTCTTTACCATTCTGCACCTCAAGAGCTTCGTACACGCGCGGTACGGCATCCTGAGGGAATTCGACGTCAACTACGGCGCCGATTACCTGGACAATTTTTCCAGTAGCCATCTTGAATCCTCTACGAATTAACCTGGTTATACCGCGGATGCACCACCGACGATCTCGGTGAGTTCCTGAGTAATGCTGGCCTGTCGAGCTTTGTTGTATACCAACTGCAGCTCTTTAATCAGGCTGCCGCCATTGTCGGTCGCGGCTTTCATCGCCACCATACGTGCGGCCTGCTCGCTGGCCAGGTTTTCTACCACGCCCTGATAGACCTGAGATTCGACATAACGACGCAGGAGGGTATCCAGCAGCGCTTTCGGATCGGGTTCGTACAGGTAATCCCAGGATTTACGTTTCAGATCAGCGTCTTCTGATGCCGGTAACGGCAGCAGCTGAGTGATCGTCGGAACCTGAGACATGGTGTTAATAAATTTGTTGCTGACAACGTACAGCTTGTCCAGACGGCCTTCATCATAGGCCTGCAACATCACTTTTACCGGGCCGATCAGTTCGGACAGGGAGGGGTTATCCCCCATACCGGTCACCTGTGCAACCACGTTACCGCCAACGGCGTTAAAGAAAGAGACGCCCTTAGAGCCGATCATTGCGAGGTCGCACTGAACGCCTTTATCGGACCATGCTTTCATTTCCGCCAGCAGTTTCTTGAACAGGTTAATGTTCAAGCCGCCGCACAGACCACGGTCGGTCGACACCACCAGGTAGCCCACGCGCTTAACGTCGCGTTCTTCCAGGTAAGGGTGCTTATATTCCAGATTACCGTTCGCAAGGTGACCAATCACTTTGCGCATGGTCTCTGCATAAGGACGGCTGGCCGCCATGCGATCCTGCGATTTACGCATTTTGGAAGCGGCGACCATCTCCATCGCTTTAGTGATCTTTTGCGTGTTCTGGACGCTTGCGATCTTACTACGTATCTCTTTTGCGCCGGCCATGAGCTTCTCCTCAATGCCAGGCGGCTTGTCCTGAGACAAGCCGCCGGACGATTACCAGGATTGGGTTGCTTTGAAGGAATCGAGGATAGCTTTCAGCTTGCCTTCGATTTCGTCGTTATAGCCACCGGTCTGGTTGATCTCTTGCATCAGCGGAGCGTGATCACGGTCGACGTAAGCCAGCAGAGCGGCTTCGAAGCTACCGATTTTCGCCAGTTCTACATCAGCCAGGTAACCACGTTCTGCTGCGAACAGAACCAGAGACTGCTGCGCGACGGACATCGGCGCATACTGTTTCTGTTTCAGCAGCTCGGTCACTTTCTGACCGTGGTCCAGCTGTTTGCGGGTTGCATCGTCAAGGTCGGATGCAAACTGGGAGAACGCTGCCAGTTCACGATACTGCGCCAGTGCGGTACGGATACCACCGGACAGTTTCTTCATGATCTTGGTCTGCGCTGCACCACCAACACGGGATACGGAGATACCCGGGTTAACCGCAGGACGAATACCGGCGTTAAACAGGTTGGTTTCCAGGAAGATCTGACCATCGGTAATGGAGATTACGTTGGTCGGAACGAATGCGGAAACGTCACCCGCCTGCGTTTCGATAATCGGCAGTGCGGTCAGAGAACCGGTTTTCCCTTTCACTTCACCTTTGGTGAAAGCTTCAACGTATTCGGCGTTAACACGCGCAGCACGCTCCAGCAGACGAGAGTGGAGGTAGAATACGTCGCCCGGGAAGGCTTCACGTCCTGGCGGACGACGGAGCAGCAGGGAGATCTGACGATAAGCAACAGCCTGTTTAGACAGGTCATCGTAAATGATCAGCGCATCTTCACCGCGGTCGCGGAAGTATTCGCCCATTGCGCAACCCGCGTATGGCGCCAGGTATTGCAGTGCAGCAGATTCGGATGCAGTCGCTACCACCACAATGGTGTTAGCCAGCGCGCCGTGCTCTTCCAGTTTACGCACCACGTTAGAAATGGTGGACGCTTTCTGGCCGATAGCAACATAGACGCACTTGATACCGGAATCACGCTGGTTGATGATGGCATCGATAGCCAGCGCAGTTTTACCGGTCTGACGGTCGCCGATGATCAGTTCACGCTGACCACGACCGATTGGGATCATGGCGTCAACGGATTTATAACCGGTCTGTACCGGCTGATCGACGGACTGACGTTCGATGACGCCCGGTGCGATCGCTTCTACGGCGGAGAAACCGTCGTTTTCCAGCGGACCTTTACCATCAATTGGCGCGCCCAGAGTGTTAACCACACGGCCCAGCAGGCCACGGCCAACCGGAACTTCCAGGATACGGCCAGTACATTTAACCTTCATGCCTTCGGCGAGGTCAGCATACGGACCCATCACCACGGCACCAACGGAGTCGCGCTCCAGGTTCAATGCGATAGCGTAACGGTTACCCGGCAGGGAGATCATCTCACCCTGCATACATTCGGCAAGGCCGTGGATGCGGATAACACCGTCACTTACAGAAACAATAGTACCTTCGTTATGAGCTTCGCTCACAACATTGAACTGAGCAATGCGCTGCTTGATCAGTTCGCTGATTTCGGTGGAATTCAGTTGCATGCTCCAGTCCCCTTAAGACTGCAAGACGTCTGCAAGGCGCTCAAGACGGCCGCGTACGCTGCCATCAATGACCATATCACCCGAGCGGATGATTACGCCTGCCATTACAGACTTATCGATTTTGCAATTCAGCTTAACTTTGCGTGACAGACGTTTTTCCATCGCGCTGACGATCCTGGCAAGCTGTTCATCACTCAGTTGGTTGGCAGATATTACTTCTACCTCTGCGATGGCCTCACTGGCCGCGCGCAGGTGAATGAATTGCTCAAGAACGTCCGGGAGCACCTTCAGACGATTGTTTTCCGCCATCACCTTAATCAGGTTCTGGCCGTTTTCGTCGAGTTGCTCACCGCAGATAGCGATAAACGCTTCTGAGAGCGTTTCCGGCGCCAAAGCACCGGAGAGAAGCTCTGCCATTTGGTCGTTTTTGGTCACTTCGGCGGCAAACGCCAGCATATCCTGCCAGCGTTCAACACTGTTGTGTTCGACGGCAAAGTCAAAAGCTGCTTTGGCGTAGGGGCGAGCTACCGTTACAAATTCAGACATCAGCCCCTCCCTCCTTACAGTTCAGCGACAAGTTTATCCACGATGTCGCTGTTAGCAGCTTCATCCACGGAACGTTCGATGATCTTCTCGGCGCCAGCAACAGCCAGGATAGCGACCTGCTTACGCAGCTCCTCACGTGCACGTTTACGCTCAGCATCAATTTCAGCCTGCGCTTGTGCAACGATTTTGGTGCGTTCCTGTTCTGCTTCAGCTTTAGCTTCGTCCAGAATCTGAGAGCGACGCTTGTTCGCCTGCTCAATGATTACCTGGGCTTCCGCTTTCGCTTTTTTCAGCTGGTCGGTCGCGTTGGCCTGTGCAAGGTCCAAATCTTTCTTAGCGCGTTCTGCAGAAGCTAAACCGTCAGAAATCTCTTTCTGGCGTTTTTCGATGGCAGCCATTAAAGGCGGCCATACGTACTTCATGCAGAACCATACGAAGATAACAAACGCGATGGCCTGGCCGAGGATTGTTGCGTTCATGTTCACAGCACAATACCTCTTTAATATCTGTGGCTTAGGGTTTTAAAACTACTACTACGCGACAGCAAACATCACGTACAGACCCAGACCTACAGCGATCATTGGGATAGCATCCACCAGACCCATAACGATAAAGAACTGAGTACGCAGCAGAGGAATCAGATCAGGTTGACGCGCTGCGCCTTCCAGGAATTTGCCCCCGAGGATGCCGATACCGATCGCAGCACCGATAGCCGCCAGACCCATCATCACAGCGGCAGCCATGTACAGCAGATCCATATTCAGGTTTTCCATGACAGTCTCCAGTTTGTTTCAGTTAAAACGTAGTAGTGTTGGTAAAAATCAATGCTCTTCAGACGCCATCGACAGATAGACAATCGTCAGAACCATGAAGATGAAGGCTTGCAGCGTAATAATCAGGATGTGGAAAATGGCCCAAGGCACATTCAGGATCCACTGTGACCACCACGGCAACAGACCAGCAATCAGAATGAAAATCAGCTCACCGGCATACATGTTGCCGAACAGTCGCAGACCAAGAGAAACCGGTTTGGACAGCAGGCTTACCCCTTCAAGGATTAAGTTGACAGGAATGAACGCCCAGTGATTGAACGGCTGCATGGTCAGTTCTTTAACGAACCCACCTACGCCTTTCATTTTGATGCTGTAGAAAATGATCAGGATGAACACGCCAAGCGCCATCGACAGGGTGATGTTCACGTCGGCAGACGGAACCACGCGCAGTGCAGGCAGGCCGAGTATGTGCTCACCGATCCAAGGTAAGAAATCGATAGGCAAGAGGTCCATCAGGTTCATCAGGAAGACCCAGACGAACACGGTCAGCGCCAGTGGCGCGATAACCTTGCTCTTGCCATGGTACATGTCTTTGACGCTGCCATGGACGAAGCCGATGATCATTTCGATGAAGGTCTGGAATTTCCCTGGTACGCCGCTGGTCGCTTTCTTAGCAACGCTACGGAACATGGCAAGGAACAGCAGACCGAGAACCACCGAGAAAAACATGGAGTCAATGTTGAGCGTCCAGAAGGTGGCTGTGTGGTTGTGCGGATCCACCAGCGAGAATGTACGTAGGTCCAGCTGAAGGTTGTTCAGATGGTGTCCTATGTAATCCTGCGGCGTCATATTTTCTGAAGCCATGATGCCTTTACCCTTTGTTGTTAATTACAGCTGGCGCCAGAACTTGTACCACCAGCACCAAAACCCACGTCACGATCAGCGGCATAAATACCACTTTTAAAACAGCCAGCGCCATCGCCAGAAGGGCGAAGGTCAGCAACACCTTGAAGGCTTCACCGAAGGCGAAGGTCCAGGCCACACGGCCTTTTGCTGGTGTATGCGCCTGATGACGCCAGGCAAAAATCATAAACATCAGGTTCGGCAAAACCACCGCCAAACCGCCGCATACAGCGGAAATGCCCCAGAAGGGGTCTTTGAGGCTGAACAGCAGTCCACTTGCTATTACTGCCAGTAACTGAATAAACAGAAGCTTGCGAGCAACGTTTCGACTCAAGAGCGACACTGACATCACGTTTTTACTCCTGCTCCCTTTGAGGTATGTCGCGTGTCGTATAAAACGTCCTTTAAGACGAAGAGTCAAGCATCAAAAAGCGGACAAATTATACGGTGACGCCCCGTGATTTCAAACAATAAGTAGCAAAATAGTGAATAAATGTTTAATTATTTTCCAACGGACAACTTTCCGTGCATTTCAGCGTTCTGTGAGCAGTCATACAAAACTGCAAATAACGTGGAAACACGGCAATTAAAGCGTGCATTAGATCACATAATAAACATTTCAAGCGCCCTTTAATGAATCAAGGACATAAAACGCTATTTTTCATGCTTTTGATATTCAAGATAAAAAGTGAGGACATTATCTAAAACAACCTCACATACAATAAAAACCTTTTATTGACATTTATAATAAAAATTTAACATCACTATGCTGTTCATCCGTGTCGATTTTTAGCACCCTGATATTTTCAAAGTTGACTATTTTGTCAGTGAATCACTTATGCTAAGTTAACCGCAGGAAAAGCCATAGTAAAAACATGGTTAAATGCAGTCCGATAATATCGCGGAGTGACCTTTATTTTTGTAACATCCGCGGGCGACATTTTTTCCACATTTTTTGATAAAAATTAACGCGATTTTGGTTGAATCACCACCAGGTGTCGCTCCCCTTCCAGCTGAGGAACATGAAGCTCAATCACCTCGGCAATACCATACCCTTCCGGCAGGTTTTCCATTTCGTCTTTTTGCGCTAACCCTTTGAGTGCATAGAAGTGACCGTTCGCTGCCGGCAGATGATGGCACCAGCTCACCATATCATTGAGCGATGCGAAGGCGCGGCTTATCACACCGTCAAACGGCGGTTCGGCCGGGAAGACTTCCACGCGGCTCTGCACCGGGGTGACATTATCCAGCTTCAGCTCATGCTGCACCTGACGCAGGAAGCGCACGCGCTTGCCGAGACTGTCGAGCAGGGTGAAATGCGACTCCGGACGCACGATGGCCAGTGGAATGCCAGGGAGCCCCGGTCCGGTCCCGACATCGATAAAGCGCGAGCCCTGCAGATAAGGCGCCACGATGATGCTGTCGAGGATATGACGCACCAGCATCTCATTCGGATCGCGAACGGAGGTCAGGTTATAGGCTTTGTTCCACTTATCGAGCAGCCCGACGTAGGCCACCAGCTGGTTTTTCTGGTGATCGGTGAGCGAAATACCCGCTTCATCCAGCAGACGAGAAAGTTTGTTGAGCACAGTCTGTACCTTCAAAAAATAATGAGCCCGGAGGCGCTAACGCTTACCGGGCTATGAATGATAAAGGCGAACGCTGATTATGCAACAGTGAAATCAGCGCAGGCAGGCGGCCGCAATCAGGCGCTGCGGCGCAGCATCCCCTGCTTTTTCAGCCAAACCAACAAAATAGAGATCGCCGCCGGCGTGATCCCGGAAATGCGTGACGCCTGCCCTATCGACGACGGCTTATGGTCGTTCAGTTTGGCGATCACTTCGTTAGACAGCCCGGTGACCTGGCGGTAATCGAGCGTCGCCGGCAGCACGGTATTCTCATTACGCTGCTGTTTCTCGATCTCATCCTGCTGGCGAGCGATGTAACCTTCATACTTCACCTGGATCTCTACCTGCTCGGCCGCTTGTTGATCTTCCAGTCCCGGTGCGAACGGCGACAGCTGAATCAGTTGCTCGTAGGTCATTTCCGGACGACGCAGTAGATCTTCACCACTCGCTTCACGCGACAGCGGCGCCGTCAGGTGAGCATTCACTTCGGCGGCGCTCTCTGCCTGCGGGTTCACCCAGGTCGATTTCAGACGCTGACGTTCACGTTCAATGCTTTCCAGCTTTTCGTTGTACCGCGCCCAGCGTTCATCGTCCACCAGACCCAGCTCACGCCCCTGTTCGGTCAGGCGCAGGTCGGCGTTATCTTCGCGCAGCATCAGACGATATTCGGCACGGGAGGTAAACATGCGGTACGGTTCTTTGGTACCCAGGGTGCACAGGTCATCCACCAGCACGCCGAGATAAGCCTGATCGCGACGCGGCGCCCAGCCCTCTTTTTCCGCAGAGAAGCGGGCGGCGTTAAGACCGGCCAGCAGACCCTGAGCAGCGGCTTCTTCATAACCGGTGGTGCCGTTGATCTGTCCGGCAAAGAACAGACCCTGAATAAATTTGCTCTCGAGCGTTGGCTTCAGATCGCGTGGGTCGAAGAAATCGTACTCAATGGCGTAGCCAGGACGGACGATCCGCGCGTTCTCCATCCCCTGCATTGAGCGGACGATTTGCATTTGCACATCAAACGGCAGGCTGGTGGAGATACCGTTCGGATAAATTTCGTTTGAGGTCAGGCCTTCCGGTTCAAGGAAAATCTGATGTTGGTTGCGATCGGCAAAGCGCATGACTTTGTCTTCGATCGACGGACAATAGCGTGGCCCGATCCCTTCGATCACCCCAGCGTACATTGGGCTGCGATCGAGGTTATTACGGATCACGTCATGGGTTTTCTCGTTGGTGTGGGTGATATAGCACGGCACCTGGCGCGGATGCTGATCCGCGGATCCCATGAACGAGAAGACCGGCATTGGGTTATCGCCGTGCTGTTGCGCCAGCACGCTGAAATCGATGGTGCGGGCGTCAATACGCGGTGGGGTTCCGGTTTTCAGGCGGCTTACGCGCAGCGGCAGCTCACGCAGACGACGAGACAGTGGAATTGACGGCGGATCGCCGGCACGCCCGCCGCTGTAGTTATCCAGACCAATATGGATTTTGCCATCGAGGAAGGTTCCGACGGTCAGCACCACCGCTTTGGCACGGAATTTGAGGCCCATCTGAGTGACGGCGCCCACGACGCGATCGTTTTCCACAATCAGATCTTCCACTGCCTGCTGGAAGATCATCAGGTTCGGCTGGTTCTCCAGCGCGGTGCGTACCGCCTGACGATACAGCACGCGGTCTGCCTGGGCGCGAGTGGCACGTACCGCGGGCCCTTTGCTGGCGTTTAGTATCCTAAACTGAATACCCGCCTGATCGATCGCGGTTGCCATCAATCCGCCGAGTGCGTCCACTTCTTTTACCAGGTGTCCTTTCCCAATGCCGCCAATCGCCGGGTTGCAGCTCATCTGCCCCAGCGTGTCGATATTGTGTGTCAAAAGCAGGGTTTGTTGGCCCATTCGCGCTGCGGCCATCGCGGCCTCAGTGCCTGCATGACCCCCGCCAATGATAATGACGTCAAAAGGATCCTGATAAAACATGGTGATCTGCCTCGCATAACGCGGTTTGAAAATGGATTGAAGCCCGGGCCGTGGATTCTACTCGGCTTTGGTCTTTTGAGAAAGACTCCGGGATCCTGAGTATTAAAAAGAAGATCTTTATATAGAGATCTGTTCTATTGTGATCTCTTATTAGGATCGACTCTCTTTGTGGATAAGTCGGATCCACGATGTAAGATCAAAAGCTTAAGAAGGATCACTATCTGTGAATGATCGGTGATCCTGGTCCGTATAAGCTGGGATCAAAATGAAGGGTTATACACAGCACAAAAACCATACGACGGTTATTCTTTGGATAACTACCGGTTGATCCAAGCTTTTAAGCATGGTTATCCACAGAAGATCCGACGATCTTTACAATTCTCAGAGCAAATTTTTCCAGGATCCCAGCCAGATTTCCGCTGGATCCTCCGGAATTTCATGTTCCAGTACGTTAATTTTCAGCGTTTCGCCGATCTGTTTTGCGCCGCTGGCCTTCAATGCTGCTTCTAATTTATCGATCGCCCCGCAGAAGGTGTCATATTCGCGGCTGCCGATCCCGATGGCGCCAAAGCGCACGGCGGAAAGATCGGCCTTCTGCTCCAGCAATGCGTCATAGAAGGGAACCAGGTTGTCGGGAATGTCGCCGGCGCCATGCGTTGAAGAGATAACTAACCAGATCCCTTCCGCCTGCAGATCGTCCACCAGCGGACCGTGCTGGATTTCAGTGCTATAGCCGGCTTCTTCCAGCTTTTCCGCCAGATGCTCTGCTACATATTCCGCACTGCCCAGGGTACTGCCGCTGATAAGTGTAATGTCTGCCATGATCGCCGATCGCCCGCTCAACTGTTCAGAGTGGCGTATTGTACGCTGTGAGCGAGCTGGGATCTACCTGTGGAAAAATGTGGGATTAAAAAAAGCGATCAGGGCTTGATGGTACGCATGATCGGGTTCTGCAGCACGATCAGCGTCTCGGTGGACTGAATTTCATCAATTGTTTGGATCTTGTTGATAAGTACCTGCTGCAGGGCATCGATGGATTTACACATCACCTTAATAAAGATGCTGTAGTGGCCGGTGGTGTAATAAGCCTCGGTGACCTCCTCAAGGCTTTCAAGGCGGGCAAGGGCGGAAGGGTAGTCTTTGGCGCTCTTAAGAATAATGCCGATAAAGCAGCCGACATCATAGCCCAGCTGCTTGGGGCTGACGTCAATGCGCGCACCGGTAATGATACCCGCCTGTTTCATCTTTTCGACGCGCACATGAATGGTGCCCGGGCTGACGCTGAACTGTTTAGCCAGTTCGGCGTAGGCGGTACGGGCGTTGGCCATCAGCGCATCGAGAATGCCGCGGTCCAGATTGTCGATCTGATAATTTTCCATATCTTTTTCTTATGAAGTTTGAGGGTTCTTGCTATTTTAGCGCCATATTTTGATGAATTAAAAGTCGATGCGGCTTTTTATTGATTGATTATTGTATTGCGGCCCTATTTTGTTGCTTAATCAATGGCAACAGGACGCAGGAGTTATAAAAATGAAAACCGCATATATCGCAAAACAACGCCAGATCAGTTTCGTTAAATCCCACTTTTCCCGTCAGCTGGAAGAGAAGCTTGGCCTGATTGAAGTCCAGGCGCCAATCTTAAGCCGCGTGGGCGATGGGACGCAGGATAACTTGTCCGGCTGCGAGAAAGCGGTTCAGGTAAAAGTGAAAACACTACCCGACGCCCAGTTCGAAGTGGTTCATTCGCTGGCGAAGTGGAAGCGTCAAACCCTGGGACAACACGACTTCAGCGCGGGCGAAGGGCTGTACACGCACATGAAGGCCCTTCGCCCCGATGAAGACCGTCTGACGCCTATCCATTCCGTTTATGTTGACCAGTGGGACTGGGAGCGCGTGATGGGCGATGAAGAGCGTCACGTCGGCACTCTGAAGGCAACCGTCGAGGCGATCTACGCCGGGATCAAAGCTACCGAGCTGGCGGTCAGCCAGGAATTTGGCCTGAAGCCTTTTCTGCCGGAACAGATCCATTTTGTTCACAGCCAGGAGCTGCTGAGCCGCTATCCCGATCTCGATGCCAAAGGCCGTGAGCGAGCCATTGCCAAAGAGTTGGGGGCCGTCTTCTTAATTGGTATCGGCGGCAAACTGTCTGACGGTAAGCGCCACGACGTGCGTGCGCCGGATTATGATGACTGGAGCACAGAGATTTCTGAAGGCTTTGCCGGTCTGAACGGCGATATCCTGGTGTGGAACCCGGTGCTGGAAGATGCTTTCGAGATCTCCTCAATGGGGATCCGCGTTGACGCCGAAGCGCTGAAGCGCCAGCTGGCCGTGACTGGCGATGAAGATCGCCTACAGCTTGAATGGCACCAGGCGCTGCTGCGCGGCGAGATGCCGCAGACTATCGGCGGCGGCATTGGCCAGTCTCGTCTGACGATGCTGCTGCTGCAGCTTGACCATATCGGCCAGGTGCAGTGCGGCGTATGGCCGGCGCAGGTTCGCGAAAGCGTTTCCGCGCTGCTGTAATGAATTAGCGCCGCCAGCGTCGCAGCAGGCGGCTACGCAGCCCGGTATCAAAGCGCCAGATATGATCGAAGATGCGCATGATGCCGGGTTTGCCGTGTACCGACATCGCCACCGCGTGAAAACGGTGCTGGTGCTTACGCTGTAACTCCCCCACCTGAGCAATCACCTCATCCGGCAACCGCTGGGCGATAAAGTCAGAGATCACGACGGCATCCGCATCCACCCACTGCGGGTTTTGCAGACGTTCAAGGATGGCGCGAAAACAGCTGGCCAGATCGGTACCGCCGCGAAAGCGCTGGCTTAAAAAGCGGATCGCCTGCTCCAGCCCGCGCTCGCTGGTCAGTTCGTAATGCACCACTTCGCTGGAGAACAGCATAATAAAGCAGCGACGGTTATCAGCCAGCGCGACGCGCATGAGGGCCAGACAAAAGGCCTTAGCGCACTGCTCGTTAAAACCGCCCATCGACCCTGACGTATCGACGCAGACAATGAACGGCCCGCGCGGTTGCTCATCAAAATCCTGCCGTGTTACCGGGCGTTCGGTGATTTTCTCACGCCAGGCGTCGCCATGCAGCCGGTAGGTGAGCAGCTGCTTCTCCACCAGCTTGCGATAAAATTCAAACTCCAGCTCCGTGATGCCGAGCGTCGCCAGCTCCGGCGGCAGCAGCCGCAGAATGTCGTCACTCTGCTGGAGGCCGTCGACTTGCTCCGGTACTGTCGCCGGCTCGCGTACCAGGCTGCGAAAGGTTTCCATCGGGGCGTCTTTCTTCGGCACGGATTTCGCTTCCCGTGAACGTCCGAGTTGTTCCGCCAGCTGCAGTAGCTCCGGTTGCTGGTTGAGAAAATCGCCATAGCGCACGATCAGCTGATAGTCGCCGCGTTTGAGTTCGCCAGCGCTCATATCCCACAGACGCCCGGCGGCAGTGTCATTTTCCGCCAGTACCGGATCGAGCTGACCGCTGAGCGTCATTCGTTCCTGGACCTCACTGAGTAACTGATCGCGTTCTTCATCCAGCAGCTGCTGGTTAAGGCTGGTGGCTTGCACCACCAGGCTCAGGCGCCAGCGCTGTAAAAACAGCGTATGCAACGCCGGGGTAAAGGTGGCATTGTCATCCACCAGCTTCTGCGCCTGAGCGGCAAAAGGAGACTGTAGCTGGTGCAGTTTGCCGAGGATCTGCGGGAGCTGGACGATAAACTGCGAGGTAGAGAGTAGCTGAGCCTGCTGATAGGTTTGCACTTCGGCGTCCAGATCCGGCGGGACGTTAACTTCTTTCAAACGGGCGCGAACGGCTTCACGCCAGCGTGGAATATCCGCCGCGATGATGTTTTTCAGGCGGGGGAATTTCTCAAAGAACACCGCCAGCTGAGGAGAGGCCAGCAGCGCCAGCAGCATCTCCTCGATCATTCCCTCTTCGCTGACTGCCAGCATGACATTCAGCATATCGAGCGTCATGGCTGCTTCGCCTGTTTAATCTGCACGCCGACGTCCTGCAGGCTGGCTTCGATTCTTCCCAGCCACTCGACCGGGATAAACAGACACTTTTGCTGCTCGCTGAAGCGGTTGTGTTGCTGGTGCCACTCATCATCGAGCGCCTCCAGCTGTTGGCGAATTTCTGCCGGCATGTTCTCCTGCGATGCGCTACCGGGCAGCGCGAGGCGTGAGCCCTGCAGGCTGACGTCGCGGACGACCAGGTGCTGGCTGGTGTCGACATCCATATTGAGCAGTTGGGCAAAGCCGATCCCGTTGAGCTTACCGCGGATCTCACCGCCCTTTTCCAGCCAGTTGGCTAACGCCTCGCGTTCAAAAGTAATGTGGATCACTTCCATATCGTGAAGTTTGAGCGGCTGCTGCAGCAGCAGCGTCAGGGTGGTCCCCTGGATCTCCGCCGGCAATTCATAATGCGGTTTGCGGCTAAACATCCCGCCAAGGCGGGTGACCTTCAACGCCGTTTTGTCGCTTTGCTGCTGTTGGATCTGAATGCGTCTCTGGACAATGGCCCCCAGCCGCGTCAGCATCGCCTGCTGTTGCCAGGCGTGACAGGTCATGAGCGTTTCCAGCTGCTGCGACATCAGGTTCATGCTCTCGACGTTGTGCCACAGACAATCTTTCAGCAGGATCAGATCTATCGGCGCGATGCTGTCGCGCCCGCTGAAGAAGGCGCTGGCCTGCAGCAGGCGAATGGCCTTTTTCCAACGGCGATCCGAGACGTACGGCGCATTTGGCTGGGCATCCAGCTGCTGGCGGAGCTGGAATATCAGCTCAAACACCGCGTCTGGCAGTTTGATATTGCCGATCTGCTGCTGCCATTGGGTAAACTCCTCGTCGCTAACCTGCAGCGCGCTGGGCACTGGATTGATGTTTTCATCCTGCTGGCTGACCAGCATTGAACGGAAATTACCTTTATCCTGCACTTTATCAAGCCACAGACGGATCAGCATTCGGTCATACAGCGCTTCCAGACTGCTGTCGGCTTCGGGGAGTTCGTTCGACGCGGCCACCAGCAGGCGCATCGGGATTTTCTCTTCGTGCGCGCCATTGCGGAAGTGACGTTCGTTAATCGCCGTCAGCAGGGTGTTGAGGATCGCCGGACCCGCTTTCCATATTTCATCGAGAAAGACGATTTCGGCTTCCGGCAGGTAGCCGGCGGTTAAACGTTCGTAACGGCCTTCATCCTTCAGTGCCTGAATGGACAGTGGCCCAAAAACTTCTTCCGGGGTGGAGAAGCGGGTCATCAGGTATTCAAAAGCGCGCGCCTGCTGGAAGGCGAATTTGAGGCGGCGGGCAATCAGGCTTTTGGCGATCCCCGGTGGGCCGAGCAAAAAAACGCTCTCGCCGCTGAGCGCCGCCAGCAGGCAGAGGCGTATCGCGTGGCTGCGTTCAAAGAGTCCTTTTTCGAGTGCCGCGCTGAGCCGGGAAATTCTTTCAGCCAGTAAATGTGTTTGAGCCATAATTGAGTTGCGTGCTTTGTCATGTATCGTTATTGGGTCGAGTATAGATGTTAGAGCAGGGGCGGTAATAGCCTGAAGAATCGATTTATTTTTTTTGAGCCAGGTTAATATGGTGTCTGTTAGGGGTACGATTTCGCAAATAATCGTGCATACTGTGCGCTTTTTGTGGGCCAAGGGACTAGGCACACATTTGTTTTATAAACGAAAAGACTAGTCTATGAGCACTGATAATAAACAATCGTTGCCGGCATTAACGTTGGCGGCCATCGGCGTGGTGTACGGCGATATCGGTACCAGTCCACTGTATACCTTGCGCGAATGCCTGTCAGGTCAGTTTGGCTTTGGCGTTGAACGCGACGCCGTGTTTGGCTTTTTGTCGCTGATTTTCTGGCTGTTGATCTTTACCGTATCGATTAAATACATCACGTTCGTGATGCGGGCGGATAACGCCGGGGAAGGCGGGATCTTAACGCTGATGTCGCTGGCCGGACGTAATACCTCGGCCCGAATGACCTCCGTACTGGTGATCCTCGGCCTTATCGGCGGTAGCTTCTTCTATGGCGAAGTGGTGATTACGCCGGCGATTTCCGTTATGTCGGCGATAGAGGGGTTAGAAATTATCGCCCCGCAGCTTGATACCTGGATTGTCCCTATCTCCATTATCGTGCTGACCCTGTTGTTTGTGATCCAGAAGCACGGGACCGGCATGGTCGGTAAGCTGTTTGCGCCGATTATGCTGATCTGGTTCCTGTTGCTGGCGGTGCTCGGCGCGCGAAGCATTTACGCTAACCCGGAAGTTCTTCAGGCGCTAAACCCCTACTGGGCGGTGCATTTCTTCCTGCAGTACAAAACGGTTTCCTTTATTGCGCTCGGCGCGGTGGTGCTGTCGATTACCGGGGTGGAAGCGCTGTACGCCGATATGGGTCACTTCGGCAAACTGCCGATCCGCGTGGCCTGGTTCTCCGTCGTGCTGCCCTCGCTGGTGCTGAACTATTTTGGCCAGGGCGCGCTACTGCTGAAGCACCCGGAAGCGATTAAAAACCCGTTCTTCCTGCTGGCGCCGGAGTGGGCGCTGATCCCGATGCTGATTATCGCCACGCTGGCGACGGTTATCGCCTCGCAGGCAGTGATCTCCGGGGTCTTCTCCCTGACCCGTCAGGCAGTGCGTCTGGGCTATCTGTCGCCGATGCGCATTATCCACACCTCGGAAATGGAGTCCGGACAGATTTACATCCCGTTCATTAACTGGCTGCTGTACGTTTCTGTGGTCATCGTTATTGTCAGCTTTGAGCATTCGTCTAATCTGGCGGCGGCGTATGGTATCGCGGTCACGGGCACCATGGTGCTGACCTCCATTCTGTCGGCAACGGTGGCGCGCAAAAACTGGCACTGGAATAAGCTGTTTGTCGGCCTGATGCTGGTGGCCTTCCTGTGTATCGATATTCCGCTGTTTTCGGCGAACCTCGATAAGATTGTCTCCGGCGGTTGGCTGCCGTTGTCCCTGGGGCTGGTGATGTTCACGGTGATGACCACCTGGAAGAGCGAACGTTTCCGCCTGCTGCGCCGAATGCACGAGCATGGCAATTCGCTGGAAGCGATGATCTCTTCGCTGGAGAAGTCACCGCCGGTGCGTGTGCCGGGTACCGCGGTGTATATGTCCCGCGCCCTGAACGTGATCCCGTTTGCCCTGCTGCATAACCTGAAGCACAACAAGGTGCTGCATGAGCGAGTGATCCTTCTGACTCTGCGCACCGAAGACGCGCCTTACGTGCATAACGTTCGCCGGGTGCAGATTGAGCAGCTATCGCCGTCGTTCTGGCGGGTGGTGGCCAGCTACGGCTGGCGGGAAACGCCGAACGTTGAAGAGGTGTTCCATCGCTGTGGCCTGGAAGGACTCAGTTGCCGAATGATGGAGACCTCGTTCTTCATGTCGCATGAGTCGCTGATTATCGGCAAACGACCGTGGTATCTGCGCCTGCGCGGCAAGCTTTATCTGCTGCTGCAGCGTAACGCCCTGCGGGCGCCGGATCAGTTTGAAATCCCGCCAAACCGGGTTATCGAGCTCGGTACCCAGGTCGAAATCTGATGTCAAAAAAGCCCTTCCATTGCGAAGGGCTTTTTGTTTCTCACTCCGGCTGTCATCTCCTGTCGCTGTCTTGCGAAACGTTTCGATGGCGATCACATTTCTCTCTTCTGGTGATGGTTTTCTGCTCACACATTGATAATAATTATTTTAGCGAAACGTTTCGCTAGTGGAGCAAAAGAGAAAAATGAAAAAAGGCACCGTACTTAACGCTGATATTTCCGCGGTCATTTCCCGCCTGGGCCACACCGATACGCTGGTGGTCTGCGATGCCGGATTACCGGTTCCCCGCAGCAGCACGCGCATTGATATGGCGCTGACTCAGGGCGTACCTTCCTTTATGCAGGTGCTGGAAGTGGTGACGACGGAAATGCAGGTTGAAGCGGCTGTTATCGCGGAAGAGATTAAAACCCATAATCCGCAGCTCCACGCGACGTTGCTCACTCACCTCGAGCAGCTGCAGCAGCACCAGGGAAATACCATTGAAATTCGTTACACCAGCCATGAGCAGTTCAAAAAACAAACCGCAGACAGTCAGGCGGTAATTCGCAGCGGGGAGTGTTCCCCGTTTGCGAATATCATTCTCTGTGCCGGCGTCACGTTCTGAGGTCGCCGCCATGGAAGCCTTATTGCAACTAAAAGGGATCGATAAAGCGTTCCCTGGCGTCAAGGCGCTCTCCGGCGCGGCGCTGAATGTCTATGCCGGTCGGGTGATGGCGCTGGTAGGGGAAAATGGCGCCGGCAAGTCCACCATGATGAAGGTGCTGACCGGGATCTACACCCGTGATGCCGGCTCTTTGCTGTGGTTAGGCAAAGAGACGACCTTTAACGGCCCCAAATCCTCCCAGGAAGCCGGGATCGGTATCATCCACCAGGAACTGAACCTGATCCCGCAATTGACGATTGCCGAGAACATCTTCCTTGGTCGCGAATTTGTTAACCGTTTTGGCAAAATCGACTGGAAGCAGATGTATGCCGAAGCCGACAAGCTGCTGGCAAAGCTGAATCTCCGCTTTAACAGCCAGAAGCTGGTGGGCGATCTGTCGATTGGCGATCAGCAAATGGTGGAGATCGCCAAAGTGCTGAGCTTTGAATCGAAAGTCATCATTATGGATGAACCGACCGATGCGCTGACCGATACCGAAACCGAATCGCTGTTCCGCGTCATCCGCGAACTGAAGTCGCAGGGGCGCGGCATCGTCTATATCTCCCACCGTATGAAAGAGATCTTCGAGATTTGCGACGACGTGACCGTCTTTCGTGACGGGCAGTTTATCGCCGAGCGCGAAGTGGCTTCGCTGGATGAGGACCGACTGATCGAGATGATGGTCGGCCGTAAGCTGGAAGATCAATATCCACATCTCGATAAGGCGCCGGGCGCGGTGCGCCTGAAGGTCGATAATCTCTGCGGCCCGGGCGTGGAAAACGTGACCTTTACCTTGCGCCAGGGGGAAATCCTGGGTGTCGCCGGGCTGATGGGCGCCGGACGGACCGAACTGATGAAAGTGCTGTACGGCGCGCTGCCGCGCAGCAGCGGCTCCGTGACGCTGGATGGCCATGAAGTGGTGACCCGCTCGCCGCAGGACGGTCTGGCGAACGGCATTGTCTATATCTCCGAAGATCGTAAGCGCGATGGACTGGTTCTCGGGATGTCGGTAAAAGAAAATATGTCCCTGACGGCGCTACGCTACTTCAGCCGGGCGGGCGGCAGCCTTAAGCATAAAGATGAACAGCAGGCGGTCAGTGATTTCATTCGGCTGTTTAACGTCAAAACGCCGTCCATGGAGCAGGCAATCGGCCTGCTTTCCGGCGGCAACCAGCAAAAGGTCGCCATTGCCCGCGGGCTGATGACCCGGCCAAAGGTGCTGATCCTTGATGAACCGACCCGCGGCGTCGACGTCGGGGCGAAGAAAGAGATCTACCAGCTCATCAATCAGTTCAAAGCCGATGGCCTGAGCATCATTCTGGTCTCCTCTGAGATGCCGGAGGTGTTGGGCATGAGCGATCGCATCATTGTGATGCATGAAGGGCATCTCGGCGGTGAATTCACACGCGAGCAGGCCACCCAGGAAGTATTGATGGCTGCCGCTGTGGGCAAGCTTAACCGTGTGAATCAGGAGTAAGAAAGATGACAACCCAGGCTGTTACTGGTCGCCGTTATTTCACGAAAGCGTGGCTGATGGAGCAAAAATCGCTGATTGCCCTGCTGGTGCTGATCGCGGTGGTATCGACCATGAGCCCCAACTTTTTTACCGTCAATAACCTGTTCAATATCCTGCAACAGACCTCCGTTAACGCCATCATGGCGGTAGGGATGACGCTGGTTATACTGACCTCGGGGATCGACCTGTCCGTCGGCTCCCTGTTGGCGCTCACCGGTGCGGTGGCAGCGTCGATTGTTGGCATTGAGGTTAATGCGCTGGTGGCGGTCGCTGCTGCCCTCGCATTGGGTGCCGCGATCGGCGCAGTCACCGGGGTGATTGTGGCGAAAGGCCGCGTGCAGGCCTTCATCGCTACCCTGGTGATGATGCTGCTGCTGCGCGGCGTGACCATGGTGTACACCAACGGCAGTCCGATCAACACCGGCTTTAGCGATAACGCCGATCTGTTTGGCTGGTTTGGCATCGGGCGTCCGCTGGGGATCCCGACGCCGGTATGGATCATGGCGATTGTCTTCCTGGCGGCCTGGTACATGCTGCACCATACTCGCCTGGGCCGTTATATTTACGCGCTGGGCGGTAATGAAGCGGCGACGCGTCTGTCCGGGATTAGTGTCAATAAAGTCAAAATTATCGTCTACGCCTTGTGCGGGATGCTGGCGTCGCTGGCCGGGATCATCGAAGTGGCGCGTCTCTCTTCCGCGCAGCCGACGGCGGGGACGGGCTATGAGCTGGACGCCATTGCGGCGGTGGTGCTCGGTGGCACCAGCCTCGCGGGCGGCAAAGGACGCATTGTCGGCACGCTGATTGGCGCGCTGATCCTTGGCTTCCTGAATAATGGTCTTAATCTTTTAGGCGTTTCTTCCTATTACCAGATGATCGTTAAAGCGGTGGTGATTTTGCTGGCGGTACTGGTAGATAACAAAAAGCAGTAACTGAGAACTCTACAGGACATCTTAACTATGAATATGAAAAAACTGGCGACCCTGGTCTCTGCTGTTGCGCTAAGTGCGACCGTCAGCGCGAACGCGATGGCCAAAGACACCATCGCTCTGGTTATCTCTACCCTGAATAACCCGTTCTTCGTGTCGCTGAAAGACGGCGCGCAAAAAGAAGCTGACAAGCTGGGCTACAACCTGGTGGTGCTGGACTCCCAGAACAACCCGGCGAAAGAGCTGGCGAACGTCCAGGATTTGACGGTGCGCGGCGCCAAGCTGCTGCTGATCAACCCCACCGACTCTGATGCCGTCGGCAACGCCGTGAAGATGGCAAACCAGGCGAAAATCCCGGTCATCACCCTTGACCGTCAGGCCACAAAAGGCGATGTCGTGAGCCACATTGCGTCTGACAACGTGCAGGGCGGAAAAATGGCTGGCGATTACATCGCGAAAAAAGTGGGTGAAAGTGCGAAAGTCATTGAGCTGCAGGGCATTGCCGGGACTTCTGCGGCGCGCGAGCGCGGCGAAGGCTTTAAACAGGCCGTGGCGGCGCACAAGTTTAACGTCCTGGCCAGCCAACCAGCCGATTTCGACCGTACCAAAGGGCTGAACGTGATGCAGAACCTGCTGACCGCGCATCCTGACGTGCAGGCGGTATTCGCGCAAAATGATGAAATGGCGCTGGGCGCCCTGCGCGCGCTGCAGACCGCAGGCAAGTCCGATGTGATGGTGGTTGGATTTGACGGCACTCCGGATGGCGAAAAAGCAGTAAACAGTGGCAAACTGGCGGCGACCGTCGCACAGTTGCCGGAGCAGATCGGCGCGAAAGGCGTTGAGACGGCTGATAAGGTACTGAAGGGCGAAAAAGTGGAAGCTAACTACCCGGTTGAGCTGAAGCTGGTCGTTAAGCAGTAAAATGCGATTCGGACTGGCAACGGTCCGAGGGACAATATAAAAAAAGAAAAGCAGGGCATGCGCCACCGGATCCCGGTGGCGCGCTTTCCCGGGAACAGAAATGATGAAAACTGCAGGCAAACTTGTCGTCCTTGGCAGTATCAATGCCGATCACATTCTTAACCTTGACGCTTTCCCGACGCCGGGCGAAACCGTCACCGGCAACCATTATCAGGTGGCTTTCGGTGGTAAAGGGGCCAACCAGGCGGTCGCCGCCGGGCGCAGCGGAGCGGATATCGCGTTTATCGCCTGCACCGGCGATGACGACATCGGTGAACGCATCCGCCGCCAGCTGGCGAGCGATAAAATCGACGTGGCGCCCGTGCGCGCGGTCGCCGGGGAAGCGACCGGCGTGGCGTTAATCTTCGTTAACGCCGAAGGTGAGAATGTCATCGGTATTCATGCCGGCGCCAATGCGGCGCTTTCCGTCTCCCAGGTTGAGGCCGAAAAAGAACGTATCGCCAGCGCACAGGCGCTGTTAATGCAGCTGGAGACGCCGCTGGAGAGCGTGTTGGCGGCGGCGAAAATCGCCCATCGCCATCAGACCACCGTGGTGCTTAATCCCGCGCCAGCGCGTGAACTGTCCGATGAACTGCTGGCGCTGGTGGATATCATTACCCCCAACGAAACCGAAGCGGAAAAGCTGACCGGTATTCGCGTTGAGAGCGACGAGGATGCGGCAAAAGCCGCCGACGTGCTGCATGCCAAAGGCATTGGTACGGTGATGATCACCCTCGGCAGCCGCGGCGTCTGGCTCAGTGCCGAAGGCGAAAGTCGTCGGATCCCGGGTTTTCGTGTGCAGGCCATTGATACTATCGCTGCCGGCGATACCTTTAACGGCGCGCTGGTAACCGCGTTGCTGGAAGGGACTTCCCTGCCGGAAGCGATCCGTTTTGCGCATGCCGCGGCGGCGATCGCCGTGACCCGCAAAGGCGCGCAGCCATCCGTGCCGTGGCGCACAGAGATTGATGAATTTTTAGCGCAACAGGGGTAATGCTTGGCTACGATGAAAGATGTGGCCCGCGTCGCGGGCGTTTCCACATCGACGGTGTCACACGTCATCAATAAGGACCGCTTTGTCAGTGAGGCGATTACCGCCAAAGTAGACGCTGCGATCAAAAGCCTCAACTACGCCCCCTCTGCGCTGGCGCGTAGCCTTAAGCTTAATCAAACCCGTACCATCGGCATGCTCATCACTGCCAGTACCAATCCGTTTTATTCGGAGCTGGTGCGGGGCGTGGAGCGCAGCTGTTTTGAGCGGGGTTATAGCCTCGTACTCTGTAATACGGAAGGTGATGAGCAGCGAATGAATCGTAATCTGGAGACGCTAATGCAAAAACGCGTCGATGGACTACTGCTGCTGTGCACGGAGACCCATCAGCCCTCTCCGGAAATTATGCAGCGCTATCCATCGGTACCGACGGTCATGATGGACTGGGCTCCCTTTGATGGCGATAGCGATCTGATTCAGGATAACTCGCTGCTTGGCGGCGATATGGCGACCCAGTATCTGATTGACCAGGGGCATTCGCGCATTGCCTGTATTGCCGGCCCGCTGGATAAAACCCCGGCGCGTCTGCGCCTTGAAGGTTACCATGCTGCGATGGCGCGCTGCGGCCTGCCGGTTGTCGACGGATACGTGGTGACCAGTGATTTTGAGTTTGGCGGCGGGTTTAGCGCGATGCAGCAGCTGCTGGCTTTGCCGCAGCGGCCGCAGGCGGTATTTGTCGGCAACGATGCCATGGCGGTTGGCGCTTATCAGGCGTTGTACCAGGCCGGTTTGCACATTCCGCAGGACATGGCGCTGGTGGGCTACGATGATATTGAGCTCGCACGCTATATGACACCGCCGTTGACCACCATTCACCAGCCAAAAGATGAGCTGGGAGAACTGGCCATCGATGTGCTGATCCATCGAATGGCCGATCCGCAGCAAAAACAGCAGCGCGTTCAGTTAACGCCGGAGTTGGTGGTTCGTGGCTCCGCTTAGCGTTTGTGCCGCTCGCTAATCAGATTGCGGCCATCCTTCGCTCTTAACAGCATAAACATCAGTGCCGACACGATGGTGATCACGCCCATGGTTATAAAGGTGTAGTGAAACTGCTGTACCGTGCTGGCATTGTCAAAACCTTCATAGAAGCGCAGCACCGCAGCGCTGATGGCCACCCCGAGACTGATTGAAAGCTGCTGGGTCACCGCCAGCAGGCTGTTACCGCTGCTGGCATTGTCATCCGTCAGATCGGCCAGCGTAATGGTATTCATCGAGGTGAACTGCGTGGACATCGCCATCCCCAGCACAAATAGTGGCAGAAGAAGCATCCACAGCGGCATCTCTGGCGACTGCAGCGAGAACTGGGCAATCATGAGGCCAATAAATACCGTGATCCCCACCAGGGTCTTACGATAGCCAAACCAGCGCAGCACCTGGGTAACGGTAGATTTCGCAATAATGGAGCCGATAGCGGTAGGGGCAATCATACAGCCGGCGATAATGGCCGGATAGCCGAAGCCAACCTGCAGCATCAGCGGCATCAGAAATGGCACACAGCCGGTACCCAAACGCGTGGCAAGGTTGCCAGCAATGCCGACTGAGAAAGTATGCGTCTTAAATAAAGAAAGCGAGATAAGCGGCGCCGGATGGCGGCGCGCGTGGCGAACATAGGCCACGAGCAGTAACAGACTGACGGCAATCACGGCCAGCGCCAGCCATGTCGCCACGATTTTTTCTCCAAACAGTTCAATACCGCTGGAAAACAGTACCAGGCTTAAGCCAAATAACAGAAAACCGGTTATATCGAAGCGCCTGCGCGGCGTCGTGAAATTTGGCATGAATTTGCGGGCATACAGAATGCCAATCACCCCGATGGGAATGTTTATCAGGAAAATCCAATGCCAGCTGGCCCAGGTGACAAACACCCCGCCGAGCACCGGGCCCAGTATCGGCCCCACCAGACCTGGCATGGTCACAAAGTTCAGCACCGGAAGCAGCTCGCTGCGGGGATAGGCGCGTAGCAGCGCCAGCCTCGCCACCGGCATCATCATCGCCCCGCCGATCCCCTGAATCACCCGAAAAATGACCAGCTCCATTAATGAGCTGGAGAGCGCGCAGGCGAGAGACCCCAAAGTGAACAAGCTAACAGCGATGATAAAGACCCGGCGCGTGCCGAAGCGATCGGCCAGCCAGCCGCTGACCGGGATCAGCATCGCTACCGTCAGCGTATAGCTGATAATGGCCGACTGCATCGCTAAGGGAGAACGATTAAGACTGTGGGCAATAGCCGGGAGGGCGGTGTTAAGAATGGTGGCATCCAGCGCCTGCATAAAGAAGGCCATCGCCGCGATCCACGGCAGGCCGGCCATGCTGCGCCCTTTTTTTCTGCTCATGCCAATTCCTTGTTATTGATTTACGGGGTGAGGGGCGTTCAACAACGCCTGGCAGGCGAGCAAGGCACCTGGCGCATCACTGTTGAGAATGGCATCGACAATCGCCTGGTGGAGATCCAGCTTCACTACTTCATTTTGCGTAATCGACGTGAAGTAGGTGTGGTAGACGGAATGAAATAAAGAAGCGAATGAGCTGAGGAAAGGATTACCGCTCATTTCATAGATATGTTCATGCCAGGCCATATCGACCTCTATCCAGCGATCGCGCTGAAAATGACGTTTCAAGGCAATCATCTCTTCCATTAAAGTATTGAGCTGCGCTTTTTGTTCTGCGGAGCCGTTAGCGGCAGCGAGAAAACAGGCTTGTGGCTCCAGGCTGCTGCGCATGACGAGAAAGTGGCTCACCACTTCTTCGAAGTTATCTTCTGTTAGCCACCAGGACAGGAGTTCCTTATCAAGGAAGTTCCAGCTGCTGCGCGGCATCACCCGGGTGCCAATGCGAGGGCGGGGCAGCAACATGCCTTTTGCCGTTAGCGTCTTCACCGCTTCACGGACGGCGGTACGGCTCACACCGAACTGCTCCCCCAACTCCATCTCGCCGGGAAGAATGCTTTCCGGCTGATATTCGCCAGTCAGTATTTTTTGGGCGAGCTTCTCGGCCAGTACCCAGGAGATGTTCTTTTGTGCCGCCAGTTGCTGTGCGCTTAAAGACATAAATGCCGTTCCTTTCTTTTCTTTACTCTAACAGTATGCCACCAGGCGTCCCGTTTCGTCGGTTAAAACAGCAAAACGGCGGTTTTTTGCGACATTCCTCGCCGCATTGTTGAAAAAAGAGACGGTTGAAAAGTTTTTTTGAATTTCCCCTTGTCACCTCAGAATTACTCCCTATAATGCGC
>OGRX01000161.1_pt1 | contig 42754 bp, 52 predicted proteins | sample 1573761 | NCBI WGS metagenome assembly OGRX01 (sample SAMN03295852, study PRJEB24534) | human gut metagenome | isolation source: fecal sample 2 from infant 8 | host: Homo sapiens | place: USA: Pittsburgh, PA | collected 2014-07
TTTTTCACCAGGTTTTTGACGTCAATTGCACTCATTTTGGATCACGCTCCTGGCGATTAAGCTGGTTTTCAAAATAGTTTTGCAGAGCGGACAGCACCGTCGCCATCACCCAGTAAATCAGCGAGGCCGCCAGATACATGGTAAACACTTCCAGCGTGCGCGAGGTGATCAGCTGCGCCTGACGGAACAGCTCCGGCACCTGAATGGTCGCCGCAAGCGAGGTGTCTTTCACCAGGCTGATAAAGCTGTTGCTCAGCGGCGGCAGCGCCACGCGCGCCGCCTGGGGCAGGATCGCCCGGCGCAGCGTCTGCCACGGGGTCATCCCGATACTGGCCGCCGCTTCCCACTGTCCTTTATCGATGGAGGAGATCGCCGCACGCAGCGTTTCAGAGGTGTACGCCGCCGTATTCAGCGACAGGCCAATCATCGCCGCCGGGATCGGATCCAGCTCAATACCAAACTGTGGCAGCCCGTAGTAAATCATAAACAACTGGGCGATAAGCGGCGTTCCGCGGAACACGGAGATGTAAAACCGCGCCAGCCACCGCACCGGCCAGATGTTCGACATGCGCATCAGTGCCAGCACAAACCCGAGCACCAGCCCGAAGAACATCCCGCCGATACTGAGCTGTAAAGTAAACACCGCGCCCTTAAGCAAGAACGGCAGCGAATCAATAACCAGTTGAATACTTTCTTGCATTATTATTTTTCTACCTGATTTTTAGACATGAGGATGATAGGCAAACAGCGCAGGCGCCCCGCCAGTATGAACAAACAAAATGGGTCCTTCATCCTTAAAGCGCTTGCGGGCGATGCCGTCGATCAGGCCCGCCATTGCCTTGCCGGTATAGACCGGGTCGAGCAGAATACCTTCGAGACGGGCCAGCAGCTTAACGGCCTCCATCCCTTCATCATTGGGGGTGCCATAGCCCGGCGCGAAATAGTCATCCCACAGCAGTATTTCCGCCTTCGCCTGAAGCGCAAGCTGTTCAGCCACCGCCTGTTGCAGGGTGACGACTTTCGGCTTCTGTTCCGCAACGCTTCTGGAAACCGTCACGCCAATCAGCTCGACCTCCGGCATCAGTTGCTCAAGCCCGACCGCTAAACCAGCATGGGTCCCCGCACTGCCGGACGCCACCACCACCGAGGATAAACTCACCGCGCCTTCGCACTGCTGAGCGATTTCCAGCGCGCTCTCAACATAGCCGAGGGCACCCAGCGCATTCGAGCCGCCAACCGGGATCACGTACGGACGAAAACCCTGCGCTTCCAGACGCGTCGCCAGCTCGTCAAGCTGTGCAGCCGGGTCGGTCAACGCGTCGACCATTTCAACCTGCACGTTGAACAGATCCAGCAGCAAACGGTTACCGTTAGTCAGGTAATTCTCTGCCTGCGTCCCGATCGGGTTCTCCAGCAGGGCTACGCAGTGGAGTCCCAGCTTCGCCGCCACTGCCGCCGTCTGGCGAACGTGGTTAGACTGAATTGCCCCGGCGGTGATCAGCGTGTCCGCCCCCTCACGCAGAGCATCGGCGGCGAGAAACTCCAGCTTGCGCAGCTTATTTCCGCCCATCGCCATGGGCGTCACATCGTCACGCTTAATGAATATATCGCGCCCCAGGTAGTCAGAAAATCGCGGCAGATACTCCAGCGGCGTGGGTGCGCCGATAAATTCCAGACGGGGAAAGCGCGTTAAATTCTGTAGTGACATGGTTCCTCCGGTCACGCAAACAATTGTTATTTCATTATGCACGCAGACGCGCGAGAAATAAAAAAGGCGCTTTTAAAAGCGCCTTTTTTTGTCAGTCAGAGACTTATTTCGTCACGTCTGCACCAAACCACTTCTCAGAAAGCGCCTTCAGGCTACCGTCTTTCTGCATCTCAGCAATGGCGCCGTCGATGGCTTTCAGCAGATCCTCGTTACCTTTACGCACCGCCACGCCGGATTCCTGACGGGAGAACGCATCACCCGCGACAGCCAGGGTATTGTTGGTTTTCTTCACCAGATCCAGCGCTGCCAGGCGGTCAACCAGAATGGCGTCAATACGGCCTACGCGTAGATCCTGGTATTTCGTCGGGTCATCATCGTAGGTACGGATGTCCACGCCCTGCACGTTCTGGCGCAGCCACTCTTCGTAGTTGGTGCCCAGACCGACGCCGACTTTCTTACCTTTCAGGTCCGCTGCGGATTTGATACTGCCTTCGTTACCTTTCTTCACCAGCGCCTGAATACCGGACACGGTGTACGGCGTGGAGAAGTCATACTTCTTCTTACGCTCGTCAGAAATGGTTACCTGGTTAATCACCACGTCAATACGTTTGGAATCCAGTGACGCCAGCATCCCGTCCCATTTGGTGGGTTTCAGGGAGGCTTTAACGCCGAGGTGTTTCGCCAGCTCCTGCGCAAACTCCACTTCAAAACCGGTCAGTTTACCGTCGTCGCCCTGGAAGCTGAACGGAGGATAGGTTCCTTCCAGCCCAACCAGCAGCGTGCCGCGCTCTTTAACTTTGTTGAGCAGATTCTCTGCCGCGAACGTTTTCACGCTCATCCCCGCGACCAGCGCAACGGCCATCATCCCCATCAGCGCCTGACGACCCAGAAGTGCTAATTTCATAAGTACCCCGATACAGTGGAATTTTTGAGTAGTGTAAAGAAATCGCCTGCAACGTCAAAGGCGGCTGCGCTACATCTTATTCTTTTTTAATATATATCAGAAGTTGTTCCGGCGCGGACTTTCTGCTTTATGACGCCCGGCATCTGGACTTTATATTGCGCGTACTTTCGCAGCGCGATGCGGTAATTATTGGTACTGGTGGCGGGCAACCAGGGTTCCAGATTTTCATCCAGGTATCCGGTCGTCAGCAGATCGCGGGAGATATTTTGCATGGTCAAATGCTGACCCAGGCGGCGCAGGCGAACCACGTATTCACGCACGGTGCCGTGACTCATCTCCGTTTGTTCAAACAGGAATTGCTTGAAGCCGATAATATCGAAGAAGTCGCTTTGCTCTTTGCAATGGAGATCGCCACAGAAACGGCAAAGCGCCACCCACTCTTTTTGCTCTTCGAGCCATGCTGCTTCGTCCATCAACGTGTCGAGGCGAGAAATCGCGATCTTATTGACGATTTCGCCGCGGCGAACCAGCGTGATACGATCGAGTAGCTTGTTACAGTGGGCGCAATGCGTCTGGCTGTGTTTAAAGTCTTTCAGGTAGCGGCTTAAAGGCCGTCTTTTAGATTGCTGCACCGTCATGATAACTCCTGGTTGTCAATACGTTGTGCGGCATTTTTAAGGTGAATCAATCACCTATAACTTACCCAGCTTGGTTCGTAAGCGTTTAATGGCCTGGCTGTGCAGCTGGCTCACCCGCGACTCTCCCACCTCCAGAACAGCGCCAATCTCTTTGAGGTTAAGCTCTTCCTGGTAATAAAGGGTCAATACCAGCTGTTCGCGTTCAGGCAGAGCTTCAATAGCTTCCATGACGCGCTGGCGTAAATTCCCTTCCATTAAATGGTGTAACGGGTTTTCTTGCTGGTGCTCATCCGTCACCAGCTCGATGCTATCGCCATGCTCTTCTCGCCACTCGTCATAAGAGAAGAGTTGGCTATTATTGGTATCGAGCAACATCTGACGATACTCTTCAACAGCAATGCCAAGACGATCCGCCACTTCGGTTTCCGTTGCGTTGCGTCCCAGTTCCTGTTCCAGCTGCCCCATCGCATGCGCCACTTCGCGTGCGTTGCGGCGAACACTGCGCGGTACCCAGTCACGGCTGCGCAGCTCGTCCAGCATCGCACCACGAATACGCTGAACTGCGTAAGTCGTAAATGCCGTTCCTTGCAGAGCGTCGTATCGGTCAACTGCATTCAATAACCCGATACCGCCCGCCTGTAGCAGATCGTCGAGTTCCACGCTCGCCGGCAAGCGCACCTGGAGGCGCAATGCTTCGTGACGCACCAGCGGGACATAACGCTGCCACAGCGAGTGTTTATCCATTACACCTTCAGCGGTATAGAGTGAATTCACGATAAACAGCCCTGCGTTAGTTGAGTTATCGGCATGATTATCCGATTCTGGAGGGGTTTTAATCGGGTGAATAGTGGGTGAAATGAGGGGTTATTTGGGGGGTTACGCGTAAATGCGGACAGAAAAAACCCCGCCGAAGCGGGGTTTGAGCGTAATCAGGCGATTAGCCTTGCAGCAGAGACAGAACCTGCTGAGGAACCTGGTTAGCTTTGGACAGCACGGAGTTACCGGCCTGCTGAACGATCTGCGCTTTAGACATGTTGGACACTTCGGTCGCATAGTCGGCGTCCTGAATACGGGACTGCGCTTCAGACAGGTTGGTGGTGGTGTTGTTCAGGTTGGTTACGGCAGAGCTCAGACGGTTCTGAACCGCACCCAGTGAAGAACGGAATTTGTCTACGGACGCGATAGCTTTGTCCAGCAGAGCCAGTGGATCGTTCGTAGCAGTGCCAGCAAATTCAGCTGTAGCAGAAGTGGCTGGGAACTGTGGGTTTGCAGCTGTACCAGTGCCAATCACTGCAGCTTTATCACTGAGTTGAAGCGTTACTTTATTAGTAGTCGCAGCGGTACCTTGTGCTGCTGTAGTTGCATCCCCTGTATCAACAAGTGAAGCTGCTTTTGCCGCGTAATTCTTACCTTGGAAAGTAACAAAGGCCGTTGCGTTTCCATCTTTATCAGCTGAAACTTTAACAAACTGACCTGCTTGTGTAGCAGCAGTAGTAAGACCATTTGCAGGATCTGTATACTCAACATCGGCCTTGTTAAGCGCAACTTTACCAGTTGCACGGTCTACAGACGCTGCGAAGTAATCGTTTCCTGACTTCACAACATAGTTTTTGGTTGCGTTACCGTCTTTGTCTAAAACGTTACTCAACGTTAAGGACGACGCATCAACGCCTAAATCTGTAGCTACAGCGCTGAGGTCAACCTTCAGCGGTGCGGTATTTGCGGCGTTATTAATTTGAGTAACAGGCTCGCTAACATTCAACGAGTTTTTAGATACCGACAAACCATTAAGACCTAAGGTTGAGGAATCAATCTTCTGTAGATCAATGGCAATTGTCTGACCATCATTAGCACCTACTTGAATTTTCATGGTGCCGTTTTTAGCCAGCACGTTCACGCCGTTGAACTGAGTCTGACCGGATACGCGGTCGATTTCGTCCAGACGGGATTTGATTTCGTCCTGGATTGAAGACAGGTCAGAATCAGAGTTAGTACCGGTCGTTGCCTGAACGGTCAGTTCACGAACACGCTGAAGGTTGTTGTTGATTTCAGACAGCGCGCCTTCAGTGGTCTGCGCCAGAGAGATACCGTCGTTAGCGTTACGTGCAGCCTGAGTCAGACCTTTGATGTTAGAGGTGAAGCGGTTAGCGATAGCCTGGCCCGCAGCGTCATCTTTCGCGCTGTTGATACGCAGACCAGAAGACAGACGCTCGATAGAAGAAGACAGAGCGGACTGGTTCTTGTTGATGTTGTTCTGAGTGATCAGCGAGAGGCTGTTGGTATTAATGACTTGTGCCATGATTTCGATTCCTGTTGTTCATCAAATCTGTTTGGTTAGATTTGGGTTTCCACCCTTCGGCTTCATCGCCGTCAAAAGTGTTATCGTCTGGTCCAAACCAACCTTTAGATATTTTTTCAGGATCGCGTTAATTTTTTTAGCCACGGAAAAGCTCTTCTCTATTACCGTTATTCCCGCCATTAAAAAAAAGAAATTAACCGTAAACTTTCCCCCATTAAGGCCGATAACCCCACTATTCGTTCTACGTGTCGATAGATTAAGGAATAAATATGGCAAGTATTTCATCATTGGGGATTGGTTCGGGTCTTAAGTTAGCAGACATTCTGGATAGTCTGACCACGGCCGAAAAAGCACAGCTGACGCCAATTTCCAAACAACAGACATCGTATACCGCCAAGCTGAGCGCTTACGGCACGTTGAAAAGTTCACTGGAAGCGTTTCAGACCGCCAACACCGCGCTGAATAAAGCCGACCTGTTTACAGCGACCAGCACGTCGAGCAGTACCACGGCATTCAGCGCCACCACTACCGGCAGCGCGATTGCCGGTAAATACACCATCAGCGTGTCGCAGCTGGCGCAGGCGCAAACCCTGACGACCAAAAACGCGCAGCCGGATACCAAAACGGCCATTGCCACGGCTGACAGCAAGATCACCTTTACCGCCGGTAACGGTAAAGATCCGGTGACCGTCGATATCAGCGCGGCAAACTCCTCGCTGACCGGCATTCGCGATGCGATTAACAAAGCTGACGCCGGCGTGACCGCCAGTATTATTAACGTCGGTAATGGTCAGTACCGTCTGTCCATCACCTCCACCGAAACCGGGGCGGACAACGCGGTCAGCATCAGCGTGAGCGGCGACAGCGCCCTGCAATCCTTTATGGGTTACAACGGCACCAGCACCGACGCCAGCAACGGCATGACAGAAAGCGTCACCGCGCAGAACGCCAAGCTGAAGGTGAATAACGTCGATATCGAAAACAGCAGCAACACCATCAGCGATGCGCTGGAAGATATCACCCTGAACCTGAACGATGTCACCACCGGTAACCAGACGCTGACGATCTCTAAAGATACATCGAAAGCGGAAACGGCGATGAAAGCCTGGGTGGATGCCTACAACACCCTTCAGGACAGCTTTGCATCATTAACCAAATATACGGCGGTTGATGCGGGTACAGATGCGCAGGATTCCAGCAACGGTGCCCTGCTCGGAGACAGTACGCTGCGTACTATCCAGACGCAGCTGAAAACCATGCTGGGCAACTCCGTCGGCGGAACTGCCTATAAAACGCTGTCTCAGGTCGGCATTACCTCCGATCCAAGCACGGGCAAGCTGGAGCTGGACAGCGACAAGCTGAAAAAAGCGCTGACGGATAACCCGTCTGCCGTGAAAGATTTGGTTGTGGGTGACGGTAAAACCACCGGGATCACTACCACCATGGCCACCCATCTGACTGACTGGCTTTCCAGTAAAGGCATTATCCAGGCGGCCAAAGATGGCGTCAGCAAAACGCTGAACAAGTTAACGGATCAATATAACGCCGTGAGCGAACGTATTGACGCGAGAGTGGCGCAGTACAAAGCCCAGTTTACCCAGCTGGACGTACTGATGACCTCGCTGAACAACACCAGCAGCTACCTGACGCAGCAGTTCGAAAATACGTCCAGCAACAAGTAGTAAACGCTAATCAGACCCGAGGGGGATAACATGTACGGCGCAAAAGGCACGCAAGCCTACGCAAAGATAGAAGTTGAAAGCGCGGTGATGAGCGCCAGCCAGCAGCAGCTGGTTATCATGCTATTTGATGGAGCCCTCAGCGCGCTGGTACGCGCGCGTCTGTTCCTGGCAGACGGTAATATCCCGGCAAAAGGGCTGGCGCTCTCAAAAGCCATCAACATTATCGAAAACGGGCTGAAGGTTGGCCTGGTGGAAAATAACGGTGATGAGCTTACGCAAAACCTGATTGCCCTTTATGCCTATATGGTACGTCGCCTCCTGCACGCCAACGTGAATAACGACGCCAGCGCCATCGAAGAGGTGGAAAACTTGCTGCGCAATATCGCTGACGGGTGGAAGGAGGTTGCCGGTACGCCACAACTGATGCAGGACGCCGTCTAATGAGTAACGCACCGCAACTTTATGCCCTTTATCAGCAACTCCTTGAGCAGAGCCAGTTGATGTTGCGACTGGCCCGGCAGGGACTATGGGATGATCTGATCATCTGTGAAACCGACTATGTTAATGCGGTGCACTCACTGGCTCGTCTCACTCAGGAAAGTGAACCTTCGATGCAGATTCAGGAGCAGCTTCGCCCGACGCTGCGGGTGATCCTGGACAACGAAGGCCAGGTAAAAACGTTGCTGCAAGCCAGAATGGATGAACTGGCGAAGCTGGTTGGGCAATCCTCCATCCAGAAAACCGTTCTCTCCACCTACGGTAACCAGGGCGGTCATGTCCTGGTTCCGCAAAGTAATAGCGATATTAATTAGCCATTTAACTGGCGGGCAAACGTTAACCGTTTCGTTCGCCAGGCATTTCTGCCAAACCTGCTCCATACTTGAGTTTCGCGACCTCATGGAGATGGTGCATGCGCAACCCAACACTTTTACAATGTTTTCACTGGTACTACCCCACCGGCGGTGAACTGTGGCGAGAAGTCACGGCATTAGCCCCCAACCTGAACGAAATCGGCATCAATATGGTCTGGTTACCGCCGGCATACAAAGGGGCATCCGGCGGCTATTCCGTCGGGTATGACTCTTATGACCTTTTCGACCTCGGTGAGTTTGACCAGAAAGGCAGCGTCGCCACCAAATACGGCGATAAAGCCCAGCTGCTGGAGGCCATCAACGCCTTAAAAAGCAACCAGATTGCGGTGCTTCTGGACGTGGTGGTCAACCATAAAATGGGGGCCGATGAAAAGGAACCCGTCCGCGTGCAGCGCGTGGATGCTCAGGATCGCACCCAAATCAGCGATGAGATCATCGAATGCGAAGCCTGGACGCGTTACACCTTCCCCGTTCGGGCCGGGCAGTATTCGCAATTTATCTGGGATTACAAATGCTTCAGCGGTATCGACCACATTGAAAACCCCAATGAGGACGGTATCTTCAAAATCGTGAACGACTACACCGGCGAAGGCTGGAACGATCAGGTCGACGACGAGATGGGCAATTTCGATTACCTGATGGGTGAAAATATCGATTTTCGCAACCATGCGGTGACGGAGGAGATCAAATACTGGGCGCGCTGGGTGATGGAGCAAACCCACTGCGACGGCTTCCGCCTGGACGCGGTAAAACACATCCCGGCCTGGTTCTATAAAGAGTGGATTGAGCACGTCCAGGAGGTGGCCCCGCAGCCGCTGTTTATTGTGGCGGAATACTGGTCTCACGAAGTGGATAAATTGCAGCACTACATCAATCAGGTGGACGGTAAAACCATGCTGTTTGATGCGCCACTGCAAATGAAATTTCACGAAGCCTCACGCCAGGGACGCGACTACGATATGAGCCAGATTTTCACCGGTACGCTGGTGGAAGCCGATCCGTTCCATGCCGTGACGCTGGTTGCCAACCACGATACCCAACCCTTGCAGGCGCTGGAAGCCCCGGTTGAAGCCTGGTTCAAACCGCTGGCCTACGCGCTCATCCTGCTGCGTGAAAACGGCGTGCCGAGCGTGTTCTACCCGGATCTTTTTGGCGCCAGCTATGACGACACCGGCGGGGATGGCGAGACGTATCACATCGATATGCCGGTGATTGAACAGCTCCACGAGCTGATCCTCGCCCGGCAGCGTTTTGCCCACGGCGTGCAGACGCTGTTTTTCGATCATCCAAACTGCATTGCGTTCAGCCGCAGCGGGACTGAGGAACACCCGGGCTGTGTTGTGGTGCTGTCGAATGGCGATGACGGCGAGAAGACGATCTGCCTCGGGGAGAATTACGGCAACAAGACCTGGCGTGATTTTTTAGGCAACCGCGAGGAAATCGTGACCACGGCGGCGGATGGCGAAGGGACGTTCTTCTGTAACGGGGGAAGCGTCAGCGTCTGGGTGATTGAGGACGCGCTGTAGTGCTGGGAAAGTGCGGCCTGATGCCCTCACCCCGACCCTCTCCCACAGGGAGAGGGAGCAAACCCTAAAAACGGCAATATGATTGCCGTTTTGCTTTTACCGCTACGGAAGCTTACTCTCCAGCGGATTCTTGCTCAGGTAATCTGCGCATTCCACTGTTGGACGGTCAACCTTGTACAGTTCCATACCGTCATACTCCAGCGCCGCCCCATCACGCTCCAGCGGATAGACATCCAGCTTACGCGTCACGTTGTAATAATCATCTGAACGCAGCATGATCTTACCCGGCACCGCGATAACGCGCTGCCACTGACGGCAATCCAGCGTATCCCCCTCTGGCGTCACCACCAGCGTGGCGATCGCTTCCGGGCTCACCATCGCGCTCTGCGGCCCTTTCGACTGCCAGTAACCTGCCAGTTGCGAAGGTACCGGGTGCTTAATCACTTCCTGATAGTTATCTACCTGAACACATCCCGCTAACGTCAGCATCGCAGCCACAATTGCTACTTTTTTCATCATCTTTCCTGCATGCGAAGAAAAAAATATTGTGGCATTAAAGCCATCAGGCTGCCAGCGTAAGATAGGTATTGATTAAACCTGCATCCCCATCACATGAGCATACATTTTTCATAATCGACAAAGATCGTCCAAGAGCGCACCAAATAACAGATGGTTATAGTCGTAGAAAACATCAGTCGTCTAAGTTCGCCTTAGAACGAGTGCTGTTTTGTGCCCCACCCATGCCCCACCGCTAAACTTTGCGTAGCCCCTTCCAGTTTCGAAACGTCCCGCTTTACGCCTACCTCTGTCATCAGCATAATCACCGCCGATCCGATTGTAAGACTTAACCAGCGCGCGCTACTTTTTCTCCCTGCCCTATACTTTCAGTCTGACTGACTGGAGGTTTCTATGTGTGGACGTTTTGCACAAGCACAAACCCGTGAAGACTATCTGGCATATCTTGCCGATGAAGGCGATCGCGACATTGCATATGACCCGGAACCTATTGGCCGGTACAACGTGGCGCCCGGTACCAAAGTGCTGCTACTGAGCGAACGCGATGAGCAGTTACATCTCGATCCGGTTCTGTGGTCCTACGCGCCCGGGTGGTGGGATAAAGCGCCTTTGATTAACGCCCGTGTAGAAACTGCGGCCACCAGCAGAATGTTTAAACCTCTGTGGCAGCATGGCCGGGCGATCTGCTTTGCCGATGGATGGTTCGAATGGAAAAAGGAAGGTGACAAGAAACAACCCTACTTCATTCACCGGGCAGACGGCCAGCCCATATTCATGGCAGTGATCGGCAGCAGGCCATTTGAACGCGGCGATGAGGCAGAGGGCTTCCTGATCGTGACATCTGCTGCTGACAAAGGACTGGTCGATATTCATGACCGCCGTCCACTGGTTCTGTCGCCAGAAGCTGCAAGGGAATGGATGCGTCAGGATGTAGGTGGGAAAGAAGCTGAGGAGATAATAGCCGACGGGACAGTGCCCGCCGACAAGTTTATCTGGCATGCCGTTACGCGCGCCGTGGGTAATGTGAAGAATCAGGGACCAGAACTTATAGAGCCCGTCACTTAACCACAGGAAGATCTGAAAACCGGGTGGTGTAGCGTGGAGAAAGCATTTCACGCTTCATCTGCCATTGCTGCTGTATACCCTGCCCGGCAAAATAGAGCGTGCCCTTTCCGTCCTTTGCATTCAGGTGATCCAGTACTTCCATTAACTTCTCACTACCAGCTCGGGGAGCACTGTCATCGAAAAGGTTTAGTTGGGCAACGCCCTGGCTGAAGAAGTCGCCCAGCATGACACCCGCTTTCTGGTAACGGTGGCCGTCCTTCCAGATTTTGTCCAGACACTTTACCGCAGCGTTGATGATGTCTCTGCTGTCCTGCGTTGGCGTGAGCAGTCTTACCGATGCGCTGTTTCCGTAATACGGCTCATTAAGGGCAAATGGAGAGGTCTTAACGAAGGCGGATATAAAACGGCAATACTGGTGCTCGCCGCGAAGCTTCTCAGCACCACGGGCAGCGTAGCTGCAAATAGCCTGCCGCATTTGCTCATAGTCAGTAATGCGTTCGCCAAACGATCGGCTGCATACAATTTCCTGCTTAACCGGCGCGAACTCCTCCAGATCCAGGCATGGCTCGCCGCGCAGTTCCCGGACCGTTCGCTCCAGCACCACATTAAAGTGCTTACGGATAATCCACGTGCTCTGTTCTGAGAGATCCAGCGCCGTTTTGATGCCCATAGCGTTCAGCTTCTTGCTGATGCGCCGGCCAACGCCCCAGACATCCTCCACAGGAACAAGCGCCAGTAGCCTTCGCTGCCGGTCGACGTTTGAGAGGTCAACCACCCCGCCGGTCTGCCGTTGCCATTTTTTCGCAGCATGGTTAGCCAGCTTCGCCAGCGTCTTGGTCTGGGCTATGCCGACGCCGACTGTAAGATGCGTCCGCTGTAAAATAGTCGCGCGGATCTCTTTCCCAAATTCAGTCAGGTCCCGGCAGTTCCTTACGCCGGCCAGGTCGCAAAAGGCTTCGTCTATGCTGTAAATTTCCACGCGCGGGCTCATTTCTTCCAGCGTGGTCATTACCCGGCTGGACATGTCTGCATAGAGCTCGTAGTTGCTGCTGAAGCAAACAACACCAGCGCGCCGGAACAACTCCTTCTGCTTGAAGAACGGCTCACCCATCGCTATCCCGGCAGCCTTTGCTTCTGCGCTACGTGCGATTACGCAACCGTCATTATTCGACAGAACGACAACCGGCCGCCCGCGCAGATCGGGTCTGAACACCGTCTCGCAGCTGGCATAAAATGAGTTCACATCAACCAGGGCAAACATCACATCACCGGATTGTCGTCTGTGAACGCCGCAGCGCCATTGATAAAAAAGGTCACAACTCCCATGACATCGACTTCATCTAAAGCATCACCTTCTATGCATTCACCGTCTTCGGTGATGAGCGAACCGCCCATAACGACCGCGAACTGTAGTTGTCCGAACGCATGCACCAGCACGCGTGTTCCGTTGGATGGCACAAGATCAGGCTGAAAAAGCGCATAACCACCTGAAGTTTCAACCAGGCATGAGTAACGGTTAACACCACATAACTGTTCAAGCCTGTATCGCTGAGCTTTTGCCTCCATGGCCACCTCCCAAAACGACTGTGTTTATATACAGTATCGTCAAATATGAGAGTCGATCAAGTTGGACAGTGATGCTAAACTTCAGACCTTTCCGAATTCACTGATTTCTATAATGTTAAAGTTATTCGCCAAGTACACATCAATAGGTGTTATCAACACGCTCATTCATTGGGTTGTGTTCGCCGTTTGCATTTACGCATTCCATACAGGTCAGGCACTTGGCAACTTCGCCGGGTTCGTCGTGGCGGTGTCATTCAGCTTCTTTGCAAACGCCAGGTTCACGTTTAAGTCTTCGACAACCACGATGCGCTACATGCTGTATGTAGGGTTTATGGGATCCTTGAGCGCAGCTGTTGGTTGGGCTGCCGATAAGTCCGGTATGGCTCCAATTGTGACTCTCATTCTCTTCTCCGCAATCAGTCTGGTGTGCGGTTTTATTTATTCAAAGTTCATTGTCTTTAGGGATGCGAAATGAAAATTTCTCTGGTCGTTCCCGTCTTCAACGAAGAAGACGCGATACCTATTTTTTATAAAACGGTTCGGGAATTTGAAGGGCTTCAGCAGCATGAAGTAGAGATAGTCTTCATCAATGACGGCAGCAAAGATGCTACAGAGTCGATAATTAATGCGATTGCTGTTGCAGACCCACTTGTCGTTCCGCTGTCATTCACAAGAAACTTCGGTAAAGAGCCCGCTCTGTTCGCCGGCCTTGACCACGCGACCGGTGAAGCGATTATCCCGATCGATGTAGACTTGCAGGACCCTATCGAAGTCATTCCTCATCTGATAGAGAAATGGCAGTCCGGGGCTGATATGGTTCTGGCTAAACGCTCTGATCGCTCAACAGATGGCCGACTGAAGCGCAAGACAGCTGAGTGGTTCTATAAGCTGCACAACAAGATCAGCAATCCGAAGATTGAAGAGAACGTTGGTGACTTCCGTCTCATGTCTCGTGAGGTTGTAGAAAATATTAAGCTTTTACCTGAGCGTAACCTTTTCATGAAAGGTGTCTTATCATGGGTTGGTGGTCGCACTGATGTAGTCGAGTACGCCCGTGCCGAGCGTGTTGCAGGCAGCACGAAGTTTAACGGCTGGAAGTTGTGGAACCTGGCACTTGAAGGGATCACAAGCTTCTCTACATTCCCTCTGCGTATGTGGACTTACATCGGCCTGTTTGTTGCTGGAGTGGCATTCCTTTACGGGGCGTGGATGATTTTCGACACGTTGGTGTTCGGTAATGCTGTTCGTGGTTATCCATCTTTACTTGTATCTATTCTTTTCCTTGGTGGCATTCAGTTGATCGGCATTGGTGTGCTTGGAGAATACATTGGCAGAATATATGTTGAAGTAAAAAATCGTCCAAGATATGTGCTAAAAAACAAGGGCAAGAAAGATGCTTGAAAAATTATTCAGCCGATACAAAATTGCGTACATTGCAGGATTAGTGTACATCCTTCCTATCATTATTGCAGGAAGAATGTTCAATGATGATATAGGAAGGGCTACAGAAGGTTATACTAAATGGGGCGTAAACGGAAGGCCGCTAAGTGACTGGATTATGGAGGGTTTAAGCTTTGGGTTCCCCATAAGTAACCTTTCCCCTTTCACCATAATCATTGCATTGCTAATCACCGTTCTTTGCGGCGCTCTACTTGCTGAGCACTTTGGTGTTGAAGATAAAGCCAAAAGAAACATACTTGCTTTATCGTTTATTATATCTCCTTTTTATTTAGAGAATCTTTCTTATCAGTTCGATTCTCTGCCTATGGCTTTGTCCTTGTTATTCGCATCTCTTGCATTCACAATACAAGGAAAGTTCAGACCATTGGCTGGATGTGCATTTGGCACCGTCTTGCTTATTGGTACCATGTGCCTTTATCAGCCATCTATAAATATTTACATCATACTCGTTTGTTTTGCTGCAATACTAGCAGGAGTAAATAGCGAAAGCGGCATATTAATTACCGCTTTATACAGAGCAATTTCCTTGCTTGTAGCTCAGGTAATTTACTCTTTAGCAATTGTCCCTGCCTTTATTGAAGGTGATTACAACACAAACCATAGTATTATGATTACTGAAAAACCAGACCCAGTTGGCCTGCTTTTTAGTAATATCCAAGCGTTTTACGATAGAGTATCAAACTCTCTTGATACAACTGCATGCGTGATAGCAGTTGCACTGGTAGTATTGTTATCACTCATATGGATGAAATCTTTATTCACACGCAACACCAACAAAAATAAATTAAACTTTGCGCTTGATAAGTTAACAATATTAATTGCCTTACCAGTTATTTTTATATGTATCGCTGGACCTTTACTGTTACTTTATAAACCAGTGACAAACCCCCGCGTATTGCTTGGCGTTAATGCTATAGTATTCATTGGTGTGTTCTGTGCGACATATTTATTAAGCCGATACTGGAAATATTTAATGATTGTACCAATGGTTTACGCTTTCTCACTTTCAGCAGTGTATGGGAATGCTTCAACCATGCAAAAAAGGCTTGATGAATTTCGGGCAGCAGCCATTGCTAAAGATATTAACAATATAAACATGCCATTTAAGAACCTTGTTTTTATAGGCATGCCTGAAATTTCTAAGGTGTCTAATAAATATGCAGACAACTTCCCTGTTATTCGTCAGCTAATTACCCCATCTATTAGAGAGAACTGGGTTTTCGCGAACTACTTCATGCGTCAGTATGGTGTCTATCTCAACTATATCCATATAAGCAAAGGAAGAACAACAAGAGATTCATTATGCAAACAAGGTGGATTTATTGCTAATGATGACTATTTTATTATGCATAATTCAGACACGGTGATAATAGACTTTACAAAATGTAAAGACTCGAATTAACTAAGTTGAAGGCCGATCCTTTACGGCCTTCCTAAATTTAGTTTAGATTATAAACTTAATTTGCCTACCTTCATTGCACTGATTATGGCTTTAATATTTTCATTATACATGGCAATCAAAGGTCACACTTTACACAATTTGAAACCCTTCTCTTTTTGCTGGTGATACATACAGTAGATTTTGCTCCCTATTCTGATTAAGTGAACTTTCCTAAACATGTGATAAACTGCTTTTTTGAGGAGAAAAAGATGGAGTGGCTACTCATCATGGCTATTGTGCTGTTCGTCTTTGCGTTGCCCGGTACTGATATATGAAGGGCGGGATAAACCTACCCAGAGTGTTGGGTGTCTCGATGGTCTGCTTGCTTGTCACCGGATCTGTAGATAACAAGTGGGTTGTGGCAATCTTCCTGCTGCTTATAGCTGCCTGGCTAACATTAGAAATCTATCTTAAGAATAAAAAATGCGATTAATTATTATACTAATTCTTTGCCTTTCTGTACCGGTAGACATGGTTAACGGGTGGCTATCATATGAACGAGACATAGGGTTAGTTTCCCCTCTCTACAAGGCTGCTGTGTTGGGTTTGTGCCTCTTCTTGCTAGCTGTGCTCAAATTAAAAAGGTTCCTGGTCTACGCCTTTTTCATATTCTTCCTTTGCCTAGGACCAGTGCTGGGATATACGACCTTTTCCCTTGATGAATTTCCTGTAGAGACCGTACAAATAGCAATCAGGTGTCTGCTGATGTTTGTCGTTTATGATACTCTCGCTGCAATGAAAGTTTCTCACAGGATGGCGGCGTTCGGTGCAGTCTCAGCTCTTAGTTTTACGCTTCTAAACTTCCTGCTGGCCCAGTTGGGTTACGGTTATTCAGCGTATGGTGATGCTGCGCTGAATGATGCTTACGCAGAATACTCTGTAGGAGCAAAAGGGTTCTTCTTTGCTGGAAATGAGGTAAGCATCCTTCTCATGTTCCTTGCTGCTTTTGTTTCGCTTTACTTTTACAAATATTTTTGGACATTCTTCCTGTTGGTTGCACTGCTCGGATGCAGCATTCTTCTGTCTACAAAAACAGCCATGATCGCCTCTCTGGCTATGGTGGCCGTGTGGTTCTTTGTTCGGTACCGTTCTTTGTCGGTTAAGTACCTTATACCCGCTGCTATTGTCGCCATATTCGCTCTGATTTTCATAATCAATCCAGATATAAATCTGAGTGGAGCAAAGTGGACTCAATTTGTTTACATTTATGAAAATGGCGGAATCACTAGATTAATATTCTCAGGAAGGGATGAGTTTGTGGATGCTGCATGGCGAATGATGCAGGGTAATGACGCGTTTATCACAGGAGAATATTTCTTCGGGTTTACTAAGGAATATCTTGAATTTCAGAGAATAAAATCATCGGTAGAGATAGACCTGATTGATATGTATCTGTGGTTTGGTGTTGCCGGCGTGGTGTTCTTCTTCTACTACATGAAGTTTGTGTGGTCTAAAGTAAAATATGGTTGCTATGAGACTAGAATGTCCAGACTCATATCGCTTTGCTTCTTTACCATGATATTCTTCGTGTCTTTCTTCTCTGGGCACGTGGTTTACTCAGGAACCGCAGCTATACCTGCTGCATTATGCCTGTATGCTATTTATCAAAAAATGATGACTCATAAATAAAAGAAGGCGGCATTAGCCGCCTTTTCATACTTCACGCTATAACCTGGAATGTTGGCGGCGTTCCGGCAAAGTCCCCTGACTGCGAACATGACCAACCATACTTGATGGTTGTTCCTGGACTTATGAGGATGAGAATATCACCGCTTGTCCATTTACCAGCAGTTGGTAGCGCAGTTACCCGGAAGACCCTTGATGGCGTACTAATTGCGGAAGTTATGAGCGGTGCGCCCGACACATTAACCTGAACTGCCTGACCAGATGCCACCTCAATGGTTGAGTTGCTTAGGTTTGTCATCCTTACAGTGGCGGAGGACGAGCTATAACGCTGTAATCCTATTTTGCTTCCTGTCGACTGCGCATTAGTTGGAAGGGAAAAATAGGCAATGTTTGATGCCGTTAAGGTACCTGTCTGGTCGACGAAAGTTATGTTCCAGTTGCCAAATGCAATTCGAGAACAAGCAGAAAAATCTCCAAGTCCTAAGTACGAGCCTGTCACGTAGTTCAGAGTGACGTTCATGTCACCAATGCTCAGGTCTGTAATACCTTGGGTAATGGCAAACATTGAGTTAGAGATAGATGCTGTAACCCCGCCAAGAACAAAACTACCCTCAATCTTACCAATGCTGACAACGCTATTAACGTTATCTGGCCGAGAACGAAGCAGAGGCATTGCAGAGCTGACAAGCGTTTGTTCCAGCACTAGGTGGTCTATACGCAGGCGCCCACTGTAAGAATAGGTTATGCCAAATCCCTGGCATTCTTTAAGTTTCATAGTTCCTACAGTACAAATACCACCGGCGTTAACAAATGGCTCGCCAAGCACGTTATCACAAACCATCGTCCCGATTGTTTGACGGCTATTTTCAAGGGCATAAAATCCGTTATCGTGTACGTAACGGGCAATTACTTCCCCAAAAACCGATTCATCTGTAGAGTTACCAATGATTCCGCCCTGGCTGTCGTAAATATCTACATATGGATAAAAACCCTTAGAACCATAAGTCGTAAATGCCGCAGGTTGCGGATCAACTCCGCTATCTCCTTTTTTAATGTTACGCACAATAACTGACATATTATTGCGTATACCACCATCTGATACAGCATTTTGTAGGCCATATGTCGTGCGATTCGCGCCGTAAATATTTGATACTTTGATTAGACCAACAGTATCGGTCCCCAGATTTAGAAATCCACCAGCCCCAAAGTTCTGCATGTCGATATCGATATCATAAGTTACATTCGCTCCGGTCAATGTCAGGAGCGTACGACCGTATGCCGTGGAAAAATCAGTAGTAGAGGCTTTCATTCTACCGGTCAGGCTGAAGCGACTTGAAGGGATGCTAACGACATTATAATTCTCCCCCATCATTTTCACGTCAAGACCAGAGGCGCATGCTTTCAACAGGCGTGCTGAGTTGTCAGATCCTGTATTCCCATCCCAGCATCCATATTCTTCTGTGCTGACCTGTTTATTTTTGACGCACCGACGCCACACAGCTCCGCCGGACGTTTTGATATAAAGACCGCCATCGTCTACCAGCGATCCGGGATTAATACTGCGGAAGAAGCCCCCACCACCAAATTTGTCTGAGTAGTAATTTTTCACCCGAATCAACTGCCCAACGCTCTTGGGTTCCGTTTCACGGAGGGTGGCTACATCTGGACACTCACCAAGCAATCTGAACCCATCATTATTTCCCAATTGCATTCTGAGAGATGCATCGCCAACACTTAACCATGCACCTGGACCGATGCCGCCTGTAGATTCTGGAGTGGAGTCAGAAGATACCTCCTTCGGGAAGGGACCGTCCCAACGATAATATTCGCCGGTCGCTTCAAGTCGCAAAACTTGATTTGGCAGTGTGAGGGTATTTCCGTCCTCGAAGCTGTCCAGGGTGATATACCCGAACTGAGAGATAGCCTGCTGTGCCAGCCAGCGTAGGCCCTCAATCGTATAATGCTTATTGCCGAAGCGATCGGTATAAGTCCACCCCATAGAGGTAACGAACTCGTCAACTTTCCCGGCATTGAACTTCAGATCGCGTGGTGATTCACTTGGGACAGGCAGGTTTGTAGGTGTCGTAGCCATATTGGTTCCATAAAAAAACCCAGCGCGAGGCCGGGTTAGGTTGGTCGGGATGGGCTTATTCGTAAATAGCGTCGCTGTATTCCGCAACGGTCAGAGATACAGTGTTATCTGTGTTCGGTTTGATGCTGTTGACCGTCCATAGCTGACTGTCCAGTTCTTCAACTGTCGCGATCAGATATCGCGACGGGAGCTGCACAGTGTCTCCGTTCCAGATATTGAGCTGGATGTTGGGGATAGCCGCGGTGAATCCGTACTTCGTGTCGCTACGGGCGGTGGCCGGATAGCGCAGGGTCGGGTTGCCCAGACTGTCTGTCACCAGCACATACATCGAACCGGTAAACGTGATCGGCTCGCTGGTATCAAAGTTATTCCCGGCGCGTCCGGTGATGTAACCCTGTTGCTGGTTGCTGTCGTAGATATCAGGCATCTGAATGACGCTTCCAACCTGGATAATGCCGTCCTCAAACACTTTGGCGTTCATCTTCACGCGCGAGTAGATCAGGCGCTTGGTTTCGCGTAATGCGCGCTCCCGGGCCTGATACTCATTACGGAAGCCGACTATTTCAAGCTTGTTCGGATTCTCCGCTTCCTGCTCAACGATAGCGCCGTTCAGCACGCGGTAGTTGATGTACGTCTTGTTGTTCGTGGTCGGATGAACGTAGGACACCTGCACGCCGTCGTAGCCGCCAGGAAGAGTAGCCTCGTACGTCATTTTGTACTCGTCAGTCTTCATGTTGGCCCGGTTGAATACGGCCGCCGGGTAATCAACTTTCTGATCCCGGGTGAACGTCAGCACTCCGTCATCCCAGTACGCCACCACCGAAGCCGCATTGCAGATCGCCTGCACGCGGTCTCCCAGTGAGTCGTTCTCGTCGTCGAACGTGTAGTCGAAGTAACCCAGTCGCTCATCAGGCAGACTTTCAGCGATCGAATACAGTCCGTACAGGTCAATGCTGCTTACCGGCTGTTCGCCCATAATCAACCAGGTATGCGCAACCGCATCAGCGAACGAGCGCGACGGACGCAGTGTGTAATCCACTGTCTGCGCGTCCAGGTCGTAAGTGATGGTGTGGCGCGTCACCAGCGCGTTATATTTGCGCTCACGGCTGCCCAGGGCATTCTCTGTCGCCCTGACTTTTACGCGCACCAGCGTGTCGGTCGGATGAACGGCGTTCGTCCTGATGTTGATGCTATGGATCTCTTCTACCTTCAGCAGGGACGCGTCACCGGAGTTATCCGTGCGCTGGAAGCTGACCGCGTACTTGCCGAATCCGCCGGTCGGAGTGATCTTGTCAGTTCGATAAAACACCTCACTCGTCGACTGATGCGGCGTCGTCTGCCTGTATGTAAACGTCTGCTGCGTACCAGGGACTTGGTTGTACTCGTCGTCGATCTTCCAGATAACCACCTTCCAGTTGGTCTCTTTCTTCCCGCCGAGGCTGGACTGAGTATGCAGCCACAGCTGAGTTGACTCGACCGGGGAAAAGAACGGACCCACTACCAGCGCTTCATTGTCGTTCAGGATGAACTTTGTGGTGTTGATCGTCGCGTTCGCCGGAATGTCCTGCGGACCCTCCAGCTGGTTCATCGTAAACGTGTACCAGCGCACCGGGTTAACAACCGCGCCGTCGTTTGTTTCAACAGCGGAGATCAGCGTTCCGGAGAATGTCGCATCGGTAGTAACGTTGCCGGAGGCCGTGCTATACGTCACGTTGATGGTGAAGGTTACAGCGTGCGGCAGCACCAGCCCCATGAAATAGTCGAACTCAGCCTGCTTAACGATTTTCATCGCTATCTGGCCGCCGGAATACGTTCCGCTGACCACCGTGTTTGCCGTTGCTGTTTCGATCGGGAAGTCGCTGGCTTCGTTCTGCCCGGGGACCTCCTGCCCGTCGACGTCATCGAACCCGTATCCCTCGACAATCTGCGGGATTACTTCGCCAGGCTGGAAGAACTGGAACTCGGCGCCGGCCAGAGAGCCCAGACTGGATTCTGAGTAACGCACGGACTCGTAGTCGTACTTGCCAATCCCGATGCACATCCACTCTGTAACGTACTTCAGTCCGCCGTCAGTAGACGTCTGGTGCACGTATTCGAACACCGACTCCTGAATCAGATCCGGGAACGAACGAATCTGCCCGTAAATGTCCGGCTTGGCCTTGTAAACGCGCGCAGTGTTTGTCTGACCGGTCAGGCTATTGTTCGGTGAGTCGACGGTATTACCGCCGTTGTTCGCGATTGCCGGCTTCGGCGCCAGGAACGAAAACACCTGGCCCACCACTTTAAAGATCGGGCTCAGGATGTCGCCGACAATGCCCTTTGGCTGGTCGAAAATCTGGATATGGTCCAGCTCACTCAGCTCAAACGCCAGTTCGTCATCGTCGCCCAGCTTCACACCATTGCGGACGATCAGCAGGTCGCGGTGGAAAGTAGCGTCATTGTCCGCCAGCCAGTCATAAAAAAGGGTACCGTTTGGCACCCTGCAACGCAGCTTAGGCGTTCCTGGGAAGTTCGATATCTCAACCAGCGCCATAAGAAAAATACTCCACTTTGGTGAATGCCCGCTGAATGACCAGCAACGAGTCCATTCGCACGCTTCCGTTCTCTCCACGCGAGTGCAGCGCCTGCCGGTTCAGTATCAGGCCAACATGTGCCGGTTGCGCGCCGCGGTACCCGACGAATATCCCGCCCTCTTCCGGTTTATCGACCTTGCGCCAGAATACGACGTCGCCCTGATAGCAGGTGAAGAAGTCGGCCCCGGCTTCGTAGTCCGGCGTCTGGTGCAGCTCGATGCCGAGAACGTGCCGGTAATACAGCACGCACAATCCCCAGCAGTCGACTTTCTCGAAAGAACAGGCCCGGTTAGCCCACGGCATACCAATGACCAGCCGAATAAATTCATCTTTAGTCATGAGCATGCCTTATAGGTACTGGAGTCCAGTGTATTCGCGGGGATCGTATAATTTTCCAATATTATTATTGAGCGGGTTGGTCACAGACAGAGTGACCGATGCGGCGTCGGCATCGATGTCCACCGTCTTGACGTAAAGCTGCCATGACTTAATGGGCACAGACACGTCGCCGCTGTCGAATATCTGCCTGGTGGCCGTGATGGCAGTCAGCCTGGCCGCACCCTTCCACTGCTTCATCAGCGATTTGATGTCCGACGAAAGCCGCCCTAACTTCACCGTCGCGTCGATAACCGGAGTACCGCTCTGCTGACTCTCTTCGATTTCAAAGCGCGCTGGCGTGTACGTCTGGCCGCCGAGCGTCTTCGGGAAGAACTGCTTGTCGACAAGGCGAACGTAACCAAAGGATGGATGGTAGAACGTAATGGTGTCGTACAGTCCGCGCGTCGGGCGCTGCTGCTTATATTGACGGAACGATGGCATCAGGGAACCCTCGGAAGACTTTCCGGATCGCGTCCATCCGGATAACCCGTAACCACTATATCCAGCCATGAATCCCAAGGCGGCGGCAGTTCAACAATGATGTCGTCAAAATCGTCGTCAGCGTTGTACAGATGGTTGGCGATAACGGTTCCCGTCCAGGTCACCACTCCGCCGTCGATACTTGTTTGCACTGGCATCTGCGTGAAGTGAAGCTCCTGCAATTGCAGGCCACTGCCGCCAAGATTGATATTCATCCGGAACCAGTTCAGGCCCCGGTTGAGATAGTTCGGGCTGCGTAGCCACTGCTGGAAAGCGCGCTCCTGCGCCAGAGTGAAGATCCACGTCAGTGACCAGGTCACTTTCAGGTCGTCGGTTTGGTTCTCAAAGATAGCCGGGCCGACCGCTGGCCGATCGGTCTGGAACCCGGTATCGAGCGTCATGTTTTTGCTGGCCTTCTGTGCCAGCGGCAGCCAGTCTGGGTAATCGATGATTGGCATCAGCCCTGCCCTCTTGGCGTGCGTTTAACGTTCATGTTGCTGGTTATGGCGTTACTGATTGGCCCGCCGTTGTTCAGATCAGCGACAATTACATCCACCGTCACTCCACCATTAGCATCCGTACCTGCCTGCGCATCGACCGAGGATGACGTGTAGTTCTGGATGTTGATTACCACCCCTCCACCTCCGCCGGCATTCATCTCCTTGTTGCTGATCACCCTGCCGTTGTCGCCCGGTATCATGTATTGCTTACCGGTACTGGCCTGGTAAATCTCCGGCATGCCGCCTTCGCCGACCTGATACATCCCGCCAGCAGAGACAGGCCCGCCATTCTTACGCTTACCAGCAACTCCCATAGCCAGCGCACCGAGAACAGCACCAATTCCTATGGCAGCTGCTCCACCGAGTGTACTGATAGACGCCAGCATTGCCGCAGGTGTCCATGCCGCCGTTTGTGTCGCCGCCGCCGCAGTACTTGCTGCCGTAGTGGTGGCAATGCCTGCGGTTTGAGCTGCTGTCGAAACTGCCACAGCTGATGTCGTAGCGGTCTGACCCATAATCGCCGACTTAACCCACTCGAGGCCCATCTGCACGAAAGAGTTAACCACGCTGTTCAGGACGGTCATGCCAATGCTTCTCATCGCATCGCTGGCCGACATACTTCCGGTGACAATGCCGGTCAGCGCATTGCTGGCCACCGAACCAAGAGAGTCGAAAGCCGCAGCCGCTGCCTGAGTGGCCGCGTTCTGTTGCGCCCACTCTTCCCACATCGCAGCGTTACGCTGATCACGATACTGCTGCTCGATAGCGGCGCGCGCTGCCTCAGCCTCCCCGATCCTCTGCGGATAAAGCTGCGCGTAAAGCTGGATGTCAGCAATGTCTTTCTGGTACTGGCTATCCAGCCCGGCAGTTTTGCTGGTTTTACCCTGGATGGTACTGAACTTATTGGCAGCCTCTGTGCGCTCCCGCTCAGCCTTGGCCTGCTCACGCAATGCGTTGGCACTGTCCCAGGCTTTGCCTGCCAGCTGTCCGGCAAGAATGAGCTGCTCCTGAGTGGCGGTGTTACCGAGAGACTGCTGTGCATTAAGCACGGCCTGAGCTCTGGACAGTTCACCGACACTGCCAGCTGAGAGCTCGGCCTTCTGCCTCAGCTCGTCCAGTTTTTGGTTAACAGTTTCCTGCGCTTTAGCGTATTGATCTGCCTCTTTCTGAGCGGCTGACGCTCCACCCTTCGACTTGCTCCCGATGGTCGTTGCCGTGGTCTTTATCTCGATCGGCTTTGTGTTAGCCGCTGTCTGCGATGCTTTGGAAACAGCGGCCAGGTCGCCAACCAGCATGGCGGCTTTATTGCTCAGCCCGGCCAGCGCTTTGTTTTGCGCCTCCCAGCCATCAAGACCAAGCCATGACCAGGTCCGTGCCCGGCGGGTAAACATTTCTGCTGTGCTGTTCAGATCTGAAATTTGCGAATCCGCTGAGATTGCCTTCCCCACCAGCCGGTCGAGCGCAGCGGTCATTGAGTCGATAACTGCAACCAGCCCCGTGCTTGCACCCGTTGCCTGGTTAACAGAGTCAATCATCGACAGAAATGAGTTTGTCAGGGCGGTATTGGCCTGCGACAGTGTGCGTGGGAGTTTCTCGAACTCTGCATTCACTGAGCCGGTTTGCTTCTGAATGGCGTTGAGAGCATCTTCTGCCGTCAGTTTCCCGTCCAGCATCAGCTGGCGAAGTTCTCCAATGCTCACCCCCATCCCGGCGGCAATCTGGCGCGCCAGTTCCGGCATTTGCTCAAGGATGGAGTTGAACTCCTCAGCCCGGACAGTACCGGATGAAATTGACTGGCCGAACTGACGAAGAGCATTCGCCATTTCTTCTGTCGAGGATCCGCCAATGCGACCTATTTTCTGAAGTGTTTCGGTGAGCTGGATGATCTGGCCGTTTGTCGCTCCGGTATCGCGCAACGCAGTGCTGAGAGTCTCCCACAGCTTCGCTGTATCCTGTAGCGAACCACCCGTTGCCGAACTGATACGGATCAGATTCTGCATCGTCTGCGAGGCTGTTGTTGCGCTACCAGTTAGCCTCTCTATACGCGCGTTGAGCTGGCTCATGTTGTCAGCAGCAACGATGAATGCCTTACCCCAGTCAACAACGAGTGAGGCGGCAATTGCCCCGGCGACGCGGTTGATATTCGTCTGCAACTCATCCATCTTTTTGGCTGCATTGGTCGCCGAGTTGCCGATGGAGTCGAGCGACTTATTGGCCTTTCCCTGGGCCTTGAGCAAGCCAGAAACATCGGCCTCGATGTCGTAATAAATCTCGCCTGCTTTTTCAGACATCACTTTTCTCCGGGCATAAAAAAACCCGCCGGAGCGGGTTAATTAATGAAATCCAATGATGTTGATATATTATAACATCATGGCGAATTTAAAATTTGCAGGATTCTTTGGCTTCTGAACTTTGCATTTCAGATTCGCCAATAAATTTAAAAATTTCACCAAAAGTAGCTTGTTCACCTTTTGTGGCTATGTGCACTCCGTAGACAGCTAGATCCATTGCAGTTCCGTCATTCTTTCTTCCAGAGACTTTAAGGCAAACATTTCCACTTCGAGAAGATGGATTGTCACGAGTATCAGGAATAAATTTTTCCTGTGAAAAAGATGTTGGCAATGAGATTTCAGTCCGGATTTCTTTTTTTCCTAACTCGATTAAATCCTGCTCAGAAAATTCAGAGGCACTGACATAGAAAGATAATAAACCTAATCCAAGGATAAAGACTTTTTTCATTTCACATCTCCTATTAGTTCTAAATATGCTACCAGATAGAGATGAAAACGATCATAGAACTACTCCAAATCCCCCCTACTAAAAATGGCTATATAGTTTTTTTTAAATTTTCGCGTTTCATCATTTCCTGCCAACGGCGTTCATCATCGTCCATAACCGCGTCGTACTCTTCCCTGGTGAAGCCTTTCTGGTCAGGATATTTGGCGTTAAGCATCATGGCAAATTCGGTCATAGTAAGGTTTTCAGCCTCTTCCCTGCTTATCCCGAAATGGTTGCGCGCCGCCATGATGTATTCAGTCGCATGAAACTCCGGCGTCGTTTCCTTGTTTTCGTGCTTCTGCAACTTACGAACCTTCGACCGGCCAATAACGCCATGCATGATCAGTGACTGAGCTATCAGAATCAGGTTCTCCGGATAAAGCGCTCCGCGGCGCCATACAAACGTACGCCCTCCAGTGCGTGATGGCTCGTGCCAGCCTGTCAATTCTGAAACGTCCTCGTCACAGCATGACTGAATGACGTTAATAGCCGAGAGCAATGCCTCACGCACAAATGCGGCAGAACCTGCTGCATCAAGCGCCCAGCGTGGCAGTGAAACGTCACCGAAATAGTGGGCGTAAAATCTGCGCTGATGCTCTGGTATCTCACTGTGAATTTCGCGCGCCGCTTCAAGCATATTTGCCACATCGTCATTGAACAGCGCATAGAAAGTGCGAACGATATGTTCTGGCTCGCCGATCCGAGTCATGTTACGGAACGATGGCCGGAAGAAGTATTCACGGCCGCCAGCACCAATCAGGCACTCACCAATTTCTTTCAAAGGGGTCATATCGCTCTCCATAACCATTATCAAGGGCAGCACGCCGCCCTTTGTAGTGATTACGGCGCGGCAGTCACGGTAACTGCACAGGTGTCGGTAAAATCACCGTCAGCAGTGGTAGCAGTAATAGTCGCGGTACCCTCGGCAACTGCTGTCACCAGACCGGTTGAACTGACTGTTGCGATAGATGCCGCCGAAGTCGTCCAGGTTATCGCCTTGTTAGTCGCATCGGTTGGATGAACTACACCGCTCAGCTGCTGGGTTGCGCCAACGACCAGAGAAGCAGTTGCAGGAGTTACTTCAACGCCAGTGGCCGCGATGGAGTCAGCGACTTCAAACACAACGGTGTCAGCGTCGTAGACCTTCCACTCGCCGGAGAAGGTGGAGATATCGTTGGTACCGAAATCACCAGACCATGACGTGGTGTTCATGTAACCCTGGATGTAAGTACCGGCGTTCTCACCCGCAAAGTCGAACCGCACCCACAGATTAGGCTGACGACCTGCCTGGACTTCATCAAAGATATACTTCGACAGACGCCACGCGCCGATCTCGTTATCTTTATCAGACTTGCGAAACTCACCTTCGCCGGAGATCGTCAGATCCATGTTGTTGACCAGGTTCTCCACCAGCCCTTTAGCATCATCTGCCTCGGAGTTGATGGTGTTCATCGAATAGTCGATGCCCTTGGTCGTCATAGCGCCGAGACGCTTCCACTCGGAAAGCGCTGGCACTGCGTCGGGGCAGCCAAAGGCCATGCGTAGCACAGCTACTTTCCCGATCAGCTTGCCAAAATCATTAGCACAGCCTTGCATGTGTACCTCTCAAATAAAAAAGGCCGCCGGATGGCAGCCTGATGGGTTGGTGATTGGGTTATTCGCCGTAAACGCACATGAACTGGAGTCTGAAGACCAGGCGCCCCTCTTCGGTCAGGATGGGTGCAGGCATATTGCCGAGGTTTTGAATAAGGCCAAGGCATTCGTCGTTAATGTCGTTCTGTTCGACATAATTGATGATTTCCTGAGCCTTCTCAGCGGCTGCGCGGCGCTTATCTTTGGCGGAAATGACATCCACCAGCACGTAGTGATCAGATCCGAGGTCATTTCGGATGTCGGTACCGCCGTTAGGCCGGAACACGATGAAAGCGTCGGTTAACTTCGTTGTGTCGCCCCACGCCAGCAGCTGAACGATGAATCCAGTGGTAAGCCCGGCATCAACGAAATAGTTACGCACGCGCTCATACATGGCTGGTGTCATACTGAAAGCTCCTTGCGCATCACGGCATCAATCTGGCTGCGGGTGTCTTCAAAGCCTTTGGTGAGGAACTCTTTCTGCGCGGTGGCGCGACGGAAGGTTTGCGGAACGTTAGGGTCGTGAACGAAAACAGCGTAGTTCGCCGTATATCCCACCCGACCTGTCAGCCGAACGCCATTATTTACCAACTCCCGATACTGGCTGTTAAGCAGCGTAGAGGTATCGATCGGCGTATAAAGCGCGGCTTGGGAGCTGCCGATTATCATTGCTGACTGTAGCGCCCTGACGACCTTTCGCCCTTTCACGTCGTTTATGATGCGGTTGAGCCCGGCTTTCGACTGCTTAACGCCACGTACTTTGATGCTCATGGCTACACTCCCGTAATTATCGCCCAGTCATCTTCCAGACCGTCGAGAGTGTCGTTCCAGCGCGTCACGTGACGGACCTCATCAGCACCTGCTACGACCGGATCCGGCTCAGCGCTCACACCAATCATGATGTAGTCGCCCTCATCGGCCAGTGCGTATGCCGTGAAAAAGGTGTTCTTAACGACCACTTCTTTACCGATTGAGCCGAGCTTTGCCGACAAGCCGCCGATGTAGTCGCACATGATGGTTTCAGGCGGTTCATATGGGTCGACAGGATCGCCCCACTCGTCATTACCGCCCGCTCCCTTGCGCCATATCGTGCATGGCTTGTTGTATGACCATGAAGCAGTAGACGACATCAGCCCTCCTTCCAGCGCAGCACCTTCGCGCCAGTCGCCCGGATGCTCGGGCAGTTGATGAACCACTCGCCATCCGATTTCACGTAGCCGGTAGTCTCCCGCCCGGTGTCGGTCATCACCCAGACGCGGGTGAAAGAGCGCGGCAGCCCGTGCTTCACTGATTTGTATGTCATCAGCAGCCTCCGACCACCATGAACAGGCCCACGCCATTACCGGCGCTGATCGGCAACTCACCGGTGCAGCCGCTGGTATCGAGACGGGCCAGCGAGTCGCGCAGCCAGGTAATGCTGTCATCACCGTACTCAAACGAGCGGGACGCACCAGACGGCGCACCCTGCGATTTGATGCGGCGTGCGCCGGACGACGTAGCCATCAACGCGGCGGCATACATCAGGATCAGCTTCGCGGTGCACTCGTTATACCCGGCACCATCGAGGCACGGGATGATTTTGTTCACCACGCAGAGAATCGGCTCCAGCAGCGCGCCCGGTATGGAGTAACCCAATTCACCGAGGAACGCCTGCACGTCTGCCGCTGTGATTGGGTCAGCCATGGTTATTTCGCCTTCTTGATTGCTTCCGCCAGTGCTGCTTCGGCATCGTCGGCGCGTTTTGTTTCTGCTGCCAGTGCGTCAGCATGAGCCTTGTCTTTAGCTTCACCATCGGCGATTAGCTTTTGGTTCTGCTCCAGTGCGTCGGCGAGTTGCTTTTGAAGGGCCGTCAGATCTGCCGCAGGAGCGGAAGGAGTAGCCACTTCGAAGGCAAGCTTCTCGCCTTTCTTCTTATCGGTCTCCTTCGCCTTGCCAGTGCTGATCCAGCGCTCAGCTGTTGCATCGTCCACATCCACCACTGAACCAACCTCCAGCTTGCGGAGGTTGGCACCGGCGTGCAGGTTGCTTGCCACGATTTCTACCAGTGCCATGATTTATCCTTAGCTTGATGCGTGAATTACGGAGTATTTGTTGTTGATGTCCTGCTTGACCATCAACCCCATTGCACCCCAGGTGCGCCAGATGTAGTCGCTGTTGTACTCAGGACGCGGAGATGCAACGGTACCGATAGCCTGGCCGACGATTGGAGCAATGACGCCAGCAGACAGCGGAACGATGACGATTTCGTTACCTGACAGTTGGCTGTCTTCTTTAATCGCCGCAACGCCGGTCAGCTTCAGGATTTCATCCATGATCGTTCCGGACTGGAAGTTGTCGGAGAAGTAGCGTTCCAGGTTGGAGATGATTTCGCCGGATACATACCAGGTCTGCTCTGCATACTGGTTGTTTACGCGACGCATCTGATCACGAAGCGCGATTGCCCCGGCGCGGATAGCCTGAGACGTTGCTGTGCCAGAGGTGAAATCGATGTTAAGGCCGGAAGCACCAAGGTCGATCTGTGCTACACGCTCATCGTCACGCAGCCCTTTCCAGGTCAGGCCGTCGAATACTGCAAAGTTACCAGCCTTATCGCGGAAGCCGTTGAAAATGTAGTCAACGTAACGACGCTGTACATCTTCTACAGAACCACGCTGAGCATCCGACTGCGACTGCAATGCCTGCGGGCTGTTGAAGATTGGATCACGCCATTCGAACTTAAAGCCCGAGTCGTGAATAGGTACCATGGTGCCATCGAAGGAATAGCTGCGTGCATCCAGCGCCGCACCAACCTGACCGGACATGGAAGTATGAGCCCAGCCGCGGCCGCCGGTACGAGCGTAATCGTAACGAGACTGCTCAATTCGCACGGAGCGAGAGAGCGGCATCAGATCGTTCAGCAGGGTGAATTCGGTATTTGGCTCGAACTGCTGAAGCACAGTTGTGTCGAAAGCGCGATACAGGCGGCGGATATCGTCAACTGCGTTCACCGCGTCGAGATAAGGGGCGTTTTCTGCATCACCACGGAACTGAGTGCGCGCCAGAAAATCAGCTGCTGCCTGAGCACTGGCGTTTCGCTCAAGTTCGAGGGCGCGCCATTGCGCCTGGTTCACCGCGAGGTTACCGGTCTTCTCGCCGATAGACTTGGAGAATACAAACATTCAGTGCTCCTTATTTGAACACAACGCGAATCAGATCGCCCGCCACCGCAGTGACTGCTTTATCTTCTTCGACATAAGCGAATACGGCGGCATCATCTACAACCGCAGTGATCTGACCGTTGGCTACTGCAACCGGCTGGCCTTTGGTGTAAGTGCCCGCTGCTGCTCGCACATTTAGGAACATGCCAGGCAGCGGATGAATACCAACAACCAATTCATTGGCTGGGATTGCGTCATCAACACTCAGGCAGCGCAGGTAGTCTTTGTTTGCCACATACTTGATGGCGGATTCTGCCCCGACCACAGAGGCCGTGAACTTGTCAGCAGTACTGAAGAAGCCAACAGTACCAGGCAGAGTCGATGCAGCCGCCCCGCCTTCGCGGTTAAGCAGCGGATTAGGGAACACGCCGCCGGCGTGGATAATATGCTTTCCGTCTTTAGCCATTTTTTACTCCGGCATTTCGCTGACTGATTGGGTGTTGGTTGCCTGATGGCGGAATGCACCGTTCAGGCCGAAAGATGTCTGGCACTTGGCGTACATGGCGTCGAGCGCCTTACCGTCCAGATCCGCGACCTCTTCATCGCTCATGTTCATCGCCAGCTTCACTGCCGCGCGCTTTTCGCCTTTCTCTTTGTCGGCGTTCGCGTTCAGGCTGTTGAAAACGACGTCCACGCGATCGGCGAGTGTTTTCGCCCACGCTGGCATCTCTTCGTTATTGGTGGCCTGCTCTTTTTTCCTGGGCTTGCCGGTTTCCGGGTCGATTTCTTCATCGCCTTTTTTCTTGGCGGTGGCTTCTTCGGCCTTCATCTGGTTGTATGCGTCCATCAGCTCGGCGTCGGACTTGCCTTCAGTCGGCTTACCAGCGGCTTGCAGCGCATTGATAATCAGTTCTTTCATCGGATCGTTCTCTCCGTTGGTTTTAATCTCGTACTCAGTGGGTTTGCGCACGACTTCTACAGGTTCGCCGACGAACACGGCCTTGCCGTCGTCATCGATGAGGTACTTCTGCTTCAGGTATTTGGTGTCATTGCGGTAGATGAAGCTGTCCGGCCACACCGTTTCAGGCCAAAGCCACTTATCTTCGGCATCACCCTCGCGCAGCTTGTCGCTGATGGCGCGGGAGATGTCGTCGAATGAGAAGTTAGAGGCATTGGTGAAGAAGAATTTGGTTTTGTTGAGCAGACCGTCGCGGGTGCAGTCGATGCCATCAGCCAGGCGGGCAACTTCGATCTGCTGCTCATCACCTTCGGCGTTAACGAAGATGCCTACCCCCTCCTCCGGCGTACCTGCGCCAGGCTCATCGAGCAGCACCGCCACATGGTCAAACATCATGTTGGTGGCGATCTCGTTGTACTTCTTGCCCTTGGACTCGCCATTTGCGGCGATGCCGGAATAGAGCAGGCCTGTGGAGATGTGAATCGGTTCGGAGTTGGTGCCGGCCAGCATCTCATCCAGACGGTTAATCAGGCGCTTGCCCTTGTCGCTGGATTCGGCGTACTGGCGGTTAACGTACATGTCGCCGGTCACCTTCCCGTCTTTATGGCTGACGTTCTGTAGCCAGGCGCCGACGTGGTACTCGTTCACCGCCCGGACATCGCGCGCCGACACATGCTTGCCGTCCACTTTCGGGTGGCCCAGCGGCATCGGGTTACGCTCGAGCGTGTTGTAGGCCTTTTCGATTTCTGCTGCCGGGTACAACTTCCGGTTCATCACGATATCGTCCACGACAGGCGTGATGCCGCGAACCACGATATGTGGCTTGCCGTCGATGGTTTCAGTGGTGATGTTTGAAGCGGAGTTGACGACGGTCAGCACGTTAACGCGGTTGCGTTTCATGCTGGATCCTCGTTAATTTATGTTTATTCAAACAAAAGGGGTGAGATGATGATTAAAAAGGCCATGCTAATTGGCGCCATTGGTTTGTTCGGTGCGCAGGAAGCGCAGGCAAATTTTTATACAGGGAATCAGCTTTTTGCCTGGGGCGAATCCTTGATGAGAGTCAGAGAAAACAGAATAATGGGTTCTGATATCAGCGACGCAAACATGTATTATGGATACGTATCAGGAGTTTATGATTTAGGTAGCGGTGTACTTTTTTGTGCCAGCAATCAACTTAATCTGAACCAGATTTCTGACGTCGTATATCAATACTTGAAGCAAAACCCTAAACGCCGGGCTGAAAACGCGTCTGATTTAGCAGTTGATGCTCTTAGTGAGGCTTTCCCTTGTAAGAAATAGTTGCGACAAGCGCCTTCGTTTAGATTTTTCGTAACATTGGCGCTCTACAGCACCAGGGGAAATAGTCCAGCGCAGTGACGCACTGGTAGCGCACGGTTCGACCGCATCCACAGCACCAATAGACTGTCATACGGGCCTCATTGGTGGACTTCAGGCAATAAAAAAGGCCGCCGTGGCGACCTTATAAATTTATCTATCTTTTAAATCTTAGTCTTCGCCGCAGTTACCAGCCCATTAAACTCTGCACAAGCATCTGTGAGGTTATTGAAGTAACGAGTGTAAAATGGCTCTTCTCCACGATAGAAATACACAGAAACATCGAACATATTTTCATCACTTGTATCAATGGACAATTCAACCCGAAACTGAGCTCCGCCCTCAAGCCAGTAAAAGCTTTTCATTGTTGCCTTGATAATGTCTTCCATAGTCCCCTCCGTTTTGTTTTGAAATGCGAATGGAACTATAAATCACTGCTTAGGCTGCACTCCAACTTATTCGTTCTTTCTTCAACTTTTCCGCCAGACCTTCATTGAAAATACTGCCGTCGTCGTTGAGAAGCGCCGGAATCTGGCTGCAGTAGCAGTTGTACCGGTTACCGTTCTCGGCGTAGAAGTCCCGCACCTCTTCCGTGGTGTAGACCTTGCCGTGGCGGCTGGCGTGCCAGGTGCGCGTCGTCGGCTTGAGCGCTGACAGCCACAATAGACCGGTGTTCAGCCCAAGTCGGTCAGCAGCCCAGTCCGTTTCATTCCATTGTGCCTGCCGCAGCGCGCCGACCTGCTCAGTCTGAGCGATGGTCTTCGCCTTCGACATGCTGACATCGAGGCGCTTACTGATGACGCTGGCCGTCTCGCGTGGATTCACGCCGCGCGCTACCGCGTCGGTGATGATATTGGTCAGGTCACCACGGGCAGAGTCACTGATTACCTTCCAGTCACTGAACGTTGTCAGCCTTGCCGCCGATATCTGGTTAAGATAACCGGGACTGCTTAAAAGCTGCTGTAGCGTCGTCTGACTGGCGTAAACCTGCGACTGCACCGAAAGGTTGGTGAAGGCGTTTAGCGTGCCGCGGTCATATTCCGCAATGACGTAATCCATTACCCATAGGTTCTGGCTGCCACCATCGAGAAGCTCATCATCCAGAATCGACTGCGCAACCTGCAGCAGGTCGGCCAACTCAGCGGCGGTCATATCGTAGATGAACTTGCCAGCATTTACCTGGTACAGCGAAGGTTCCGCGCCTTCGTTGTTGCACATCATCCATGACTGCTCGCCGTTGGTCTCCCGCTGACGACCGGTCAATCTCAGGTCGAATAACTCATTTAGCCGCCGTTTAATGTTCAGATACCGGTCTTCGATATCGTTGAACATCCGGCTGACCTGTCGCGATGACTGCGTCGGGTCAGCTTTGTTGCGCGGTACGATTGGCGTCCCGATTCTCATCTTTTGGGTTGAGAGGATCATCGGTTGTTACCTTTTGTTGGGGGTCTGGAGTCTTAACCTCTTTGCGCGGCTCCAGCTCACCAACCGCGCGGATTTCGTTTTCATCCACTGCCGGTGTGCCGTATGCCTGCTGGGTATCTTTCGCAACTGCAGCCATTGCCTGCATGTTGGCAATCTTCTCTTTCTCGCTCGGCGCGAGCAGATCAGACCATGCAAGCGTGACCTCTCCGGATGATGGCGGGTCAATGACACCAACTGTCCAGAAGCGCTCAAGCACGCTCTCGACCACCATCGACTGGAACCCCCAGCGGCGACCGTTGCAGCGCTTCGCCCAGTCTGTTTTGTCCTCATCGGAGGCAAGCCGCCCCGTCTGCTGACCGAACAGAATGGTGAACGGGCATTGAATCGAAGATGAAAACTCGTTGGCGGCCACTGTCCATGTAGGAGATGGGTCAGCAGCGGCTACGGAAAGCACCGACGGCGTGCCGGCCTGCATAACCAGGGCGGCATCAGTTCCACGGTTCATCTTGGCGACTTTGTCGTTAAGCGCTTCACCAAGGTCTTTGTAGCCAGCGTCTGTGGCTGCCTTGGTCAGGTTGGCGATGTTCGTCTCTTTGTCGAACGCAATCCCAAGCTGGCGACTGGCATTCTTAAGGAACCCTTCGGCACTGCCGCCCGATACCTTTTCAAGGTCGAGCAGTTTATTGTACCCAGCTCGCAGGAAAGGCACGCCAGAGAGCATGTTTTCGTCTTCAGAGCCTTCGCTGAGGATGATGATTCGCTCGGGGTGCACTGTAACGCCGCGCACCGGGCCATACGTGCCATCATCGCCTACGGGCTGCTCGTTGAAGTTGTACGAAACTGGCTGGCCGTACGTTTCTGATAGCGTGTCGGTGTCGAAGTTACCCGGCTTGACCTGTGATTCCCACGCTGGGATCAGCTTAACGATGGGTCCGTTACCGATATTCCTCAGAGATTTAACCTTCGCTCGGTCTACCGGCTCGTGCCATTCTCTGCCATCGCGGAATTGAATGAGCAATGCTGAGTACCGGCCAACGAGATTCCGGCGATCCGCGTCCTTAATTTTCGGCCAGTGTTTCTTCAGCAGCTTAGTGGCTGACTTCTCCCAGTCCGTTGTCTCAGTTGACTCCTTACCGTCGTCGCCGTCGATGATCGTCGGGTTATCAACCCAGCACGAATCAAGAAGCTTATGGACTGCGGCAAACGCCACCGCGTTGCGCTCGTAGGCCCGATAGTAGCGGTCGAACTCAAGACTGTTTGGATAGCCGAACTCATCCCACAACTTCGTGCGTTTGGTGTTTCCCGGCTGGCCTGCGTACAGCATGCGCTGCCGCCCGATAGCATCAGCAAGGGCATTAACGAGGAATGAAACCTCGCCTTGTTGTTCACTCACTGATGAGCTCCTTAGAAGAATACTGCGCCGACCTGCTTGTGGTTGTTCTTCGCTACTGCAAAGTAACGGAAGCTGTCAGCACCGTGTGATGTGAAGTCATGAAGCGGTTTATCTTTCCAGCAGCCGCGCTTGTCGTCCCACTCCTTGCGATAACCTTCGAGGTGAGATATGCCCTCGGCACACTTCTCCTCATCGAATACACAAGACGGGAGGATTTCACGCACCGACTCAATGCCGGTATCGACGCCAGTTTTAGGCACAACGTTGAATGTCATCGAGTACACCTGACCGTCAATTTCATAGCCTTCCTGCGCAAGCTCTTTGCGCGATTTAGCGTCAGCGCCGAACTCGCGGTTCTCGATGTCGTGCGGACCCCAGTGCTCACCGTACTCATAGCCACGGTCTTTCAGCACCTTCATGTAATGCCTTAGGCCTTCGCCGGAATTTTCGTAGTAGTCGATGACATGGAACTCGGTACCAACCTCGCGAACGAACCAGATGGCCGTTGAGTCGCCCACGCCGATATCCCAGAACGTGTGAACCGGGAGGTGGGAGTTATCCGGTAATTGGCCGATTCGCTTGTTGGTATAGAGCCAGCGGAACTGTTTGGCGTAATACGCGCCCTCGACCGACTGCTGGAATGCCTCGGCCGGAATGGTCGGGTATTCGCGCTTCATGTCGTCGCCGAGTGTTTTCTCTTTGGCGTAGTACCAGGCTTTCTGGCTCTCGTTGACTGCTACTCCGTGCTTCGACTCCATCTCAGCGAAGTATTCCAGCAGGCGCACCGGCAGAGACTCTACCGGGTCGATTGCGTACTGCGGGTTCTTCCACCAGGAGAAGAAGAAAAACTTCCAGTCCAGCGCGGAAAGTGGCTTACCCTGCAGCAGCGCCTTTTCTGCTGTCTGGCAGTAATCGAAGAAGTAACCCGCCCGCCCCTCGGCTGTACTCTCGATAGTAGCGAAGCATCCAGTCGATACCGCCTCAAACGCACCAGTGACGATTTCACGGGCTTTGTCTGGATACTTGGCGCATATCTTCCCGAACTCGGAAACGTGCAGGTAGCGCAGCGTACCACCACGAAACGACGTGCTGACGTATAGCGAGCCGCCCTTCTTAAAGACGAGCTCGCCAGACGAATCATTGCTCGCCGGGTTGGCAGCCTTTATCTCTGCCGGCAGCTTGTCGTATGCGTACTTCACCTTTTCACGGAACAGGCGCTTTGCGTCATTCAGCGTGTGGGCTATCAGCGCGCACTTCGCCGACTCGAACAGGGCCGCGTCGAGCTGGATGATGCACACCTCGGTAGTGAATCCGAGCTGGCGTGCTTTCAGGATTATGTTGCGGGTGTGGATCCCCTCGAAGTATTCCCGCTGCTCAGGCGTCATCCTGAAGCGCGTGGGCTTACCCTCTTTGTCGGTGATCCAGTAAAGATTGTTCAGCCGCCAGTCTTTATCCGACAGCAGCTTGATGTGCTCAGGTTTCATTACGCCCCCTGAGACAGAGAATCCATCAGGTCAGACAATTGCTTAACAGAGTTGTCGCCTTCCGGCCCGTCGATATCGTAGGCCTGACGCTCAAGCCCAATCAGATTCTTCAGCGCGTCGCTCAGTGCTTTTACCGACTTAACGCGCTCAGGCATGCTGATGACCTTGTGGTAAATCTCATTGAGCTTGTCCTGACCCTTGTCGTCAGGGTCGAACATCAGCTCTCCGAGCTTCTCCAGTGCGGCCACGTCTGCGCACTCCGCGCCCAACTCATCAAACAGGGCGTTGGTTATCTGCCGGGCGCGCTTAATGTCGCCGCGATGCTCCATGCGGACACTGGCGATTACCTCGGCCGTCGCCTCGATGAGTACGCGTTCGTTAAAAGTGACTTCACTGCGTACCTGTTTGCGTACCTCAGCTTTGCGTACCAGATCGTCAGCGCGTTCTTTCACCTTCGCATTCAGGTCGCGCGACCAGTCGTCACGTTTGGCGCGCTTACGGATAGCGCCTTCACTGATACCGTGTTGTGATGCTATTTCTCTGAGGGACATCACTCCGGCCCGGTACGCCGTCTCGATGGCCTCCCAGTCCGGTTTGCTCATTCGTTACTCCGTTGTTTGTTCGACCTGGCTCTTGGCCTTCAGGTAATCAAAGGTCATATCGAGCAATAGAGTGCGCAGCGCGTCATCCTCTGAAATTCGAGGGCTAAGCTCACTCACCCGACGTTGCAATTCTTCAAGCACTTCGCGTGAACGCGCAACATGCCATCTCATATCAAGAGTTACGGTAATGGGTCCTATTTTCGCTGTCATGATGCACTTTCCTCGGTTTCGCCCTCTGCCGGAACTGGCGTGAACTCCACACGCTTCACATCGGCAGGAGCGAAGTAAAGCCACTGGCCTGTTTCGGTTGCCAGCGGCACAAAGCCGTTTACCAACTCAGGCTGACGTCGTGACATCTTGCCCGTGAAGGTTTCGCCTGTTTGGGTGGTTAGCGTGATTTGGTAGATGTCGGACATGATTACCTCTTTGCCTTGTCGCAGCTGTTGCCCTGCTTCTCAGAAGTGCTTAGCCACTTACGGCTTACCCGTCAGCAAGATGATGATCACCGCCTTATTGGGGTTGAGCATTCTTTCCTTGTCGGGAGGATTCGATTTTGCGGATTGCCGCCTTATCCAGATTGCACTGCCCCAGCGCCGTATAGAGCTGAGCGTTTAACTCGAGACTTGCCTGCCATGTGAACGGAACCACCATTCCGGGGATCGGTGTGTCTGCGGTCAGGTCAGCGCTTATCGGCACCACCGGGGCCGGAACGTAAACTGTCTGCGTATTCCCGCAGGCTGTCAGCAGCGGCAGAAGGAACAAGCTGGTTAGCACACGGATCGCCTTCAAGTGCCTGCCTGATGTAGACAATGCGCGTCTCGCCTTTATGGGCCAGTTCGTTCTTTGCATTCTGGGTAGCCTGTGAGATGTCACGGATAAGGTTCATCGTGGTGATCACGTTGTTGGTGATCGCTTCCGATGTGTCTGCCCTGACCGTCGCCTTGTCGCGCTGGCCTTTGTAGGTGATGGCATTGTCGCGGTAGTGATTCACCTTCCACGACAGCACGGCAAATACAAACAGGATGACAACTGGAAGCCAAAGTTTTTTCAACAACGAGATGATGGCCGTGTTCATGATGCAGGCTCGTTAACTTTGCCTCCGGCAGCCTTGAACTTTGCAATCAGAGCATCAACTTTATGTTCGAACTGACCGTAACCAGCGCCGGGAAGTGATGCCCAGATATTGCTGCAACGATCGATAGCCTGGCGAATGTCGCCACGGTCGATCAGAGGTAGCGCCCCGCGCTCTTTAATCTGCTGGAGAGCAACAGCGTCCTGGTTAGCTGGAGAGAAATCATTCAGCCCAAGCTGCTTGCGATATGCATCCCAGTAACGCGCCAGTAGTTGATAGCGCCCCGCAGCAGTAGATTTAAGTCTCGGATTCAGCGTAATCAGTTTGCGCGGGTGATCGGAGTAATCAGTAAACAGCGATCCGCCAACAATTACGTCGTAACCGTGGTTTTGGGTCGGCTGCCGTCCGTTGTCAGTGCCTTCTGACCATGCCAGCATGTCGAGAAACGCTTTGCGCTGAGGGTTAATTGTTTGCATTCTTCATCCCCGTCAGGCGTTCCCAGAAGTACGTCAGCGCCACGGAGCCCATCGCCCCGCTAATGCCCGACGTAACCAGAATCATGTAAAGGCTCAGCCCACTTTCAACGCTGATCAGGCCACCAATAAGACCGGTAAAGCCGGACACTGCAATTTGCGCCAGCGCGTTGATCCAGCTCCAGGTGGCTTTGTTCTGCTTAACGTCAATAAGGTATCGGACCAGGCCGCCCCAGCATGACAGAGCAAGGACTATCAACCATGACACTCCGGCAATGCTTTCTTTATCTTGCATACGTTTAGCCATATCACCTCCGAAAGAACGGGGTGCTGTTTGTGTAGTGGGGAAAGGCCGTCAGACACGATTGCTACGTGGCATCTGGAATTGATTGTCTGCGGCCTGAATAAAAAACCCGGCGACAGGCCGGGAAGATGAGGGTAAGGCAATGTCGGCTCTCTGGCCGTAAATACCCTGGCTGGGTTTGGCTCGCCTGGCTGGATTCGAACCAGCGACCAACCGCTTAGAAGGCGGCTGCTCTTTCCTCTGAGCTACAGGCAAATTTGGTGGGCCGTGAAGGATTCGAACCTGTCTACCCTTCCCTTATGAGGGGACTGCTCATACCAAATGAGCTTCCGGCCCTGAAACGAAAAAGCCCCGCACGATGGCGGGGCTTGGAATTTATTCATGTTACACACAACAATGGCAACATATACGAATTAGTTTGCTCATTTGTTCATTAAATTGCAAGCACGTTGTGTGATTTATTTGCAACTTTCCTCACATTTTCGCGATCGTTAAACGCATTTTGAAGCGGTTGGTATAAACAGAACAATGAAGCATTGATGATTTGCTTCACCTCTCTACGGATTGTCGAGATGCTTGGGTGTTTGTACTGATTTCCGCCACGCGTCTTCATAAGGCGAGGCTTACTTACTGCATGCTGCCATGATGCAATTCGGATCTCGCTGGAGTTGCAGACATAGTAGGCGAAGATAACCCGCCAGGCATTTTCATCCACATTCTTCAGGTAGTGGCGAATGACAGCATCAATGAGCATTCCGTCATCATCACTACATACCGGCCGTGATGCTTGCTGGGGCTCGACGGTAGCCATGAATCTGGCAATCATGTTGATCATCGCTTTATCAATCTTGCCGGTCTGGCACCATGCGCCCCACAACTGGAGCCACTGGTCTACCCATTGATGCTGGTCGTTGGTTAATTCCAGTTTCATTATGCGGCTTCCTTATGTGGCTGATTGGTTTTGGTCTGGCTGTGCTTTGCTACTGGCGGCATGCTGGCGCGCTTAACGCTTTCTGCCTGGTAACGAAGGAAGTCGGTATGGTTCATGCGGCCTCCCGCTGTTTCAGTGCTTTGAGTTTGGCGCGGTATTCATCCCGGATCCGGATGAAGTCTTCCCGGCGGTAGTTGGTCATTGCGTGGGGGCCATTGAGCCAGTCGACGTAATCCTGCCCGTAACGAGCAACCAGGCCAGCTTCGTATTGCTGCGCGACTGTCGCCTCCTTGGCGGTGTACTTTCCGGCTCCGGCATTACAGGATTTGCACTGCTTATGGGCGTTGCGCTCTTCAAAGCGCAATTCAGGGTTAGCGCCGACCGTTTTGAAGTGGCCGCAGTCCCACTGACCGCCATGCAGATCAGGCGGATTGGTCTCTCCGCAGCTGATGCATGGCAAACCAGCATCACGCGCGCGGATGTAGGCGTTGAATGCTTGCTGAGCCTGCGCCTTGTAGTAACCGGCAGGCCGTAGCTCTGCCAGGCGTTCCTTGCGGCGTTTGCGCCCGGCCTTCTCTGCCTCTTTCTGCTCCTTGATGCGCTTGGCCGCGGCTTTCACCTTCTCCTTTTCACGTTCTTCCATCGCGAGGATTGCGCCGTGCTCCGGACAGCACCAGCGGATCCGGATGTCATGGAATTTCGGCACGAAGTATTCACCGCATACTTTGCACTTACGGCGGGATGGTTTACGCATGATTCCTCCGTGCCGCGAGACGCAGCCATTTCTGATCCACCAGGCGGGCGGTGTAGTCTTTCAGTGTCGGGATGTCGGAAGGCTTAACCTCGGCCTTACGCTTGCGCCGCGCAGGAACGCGGAAGATTTCGTTTGAGATGACGCGTGCGATAGGGCTGTTCATGCAACCCTCCCGAAATAGTCCAGCGAATAGCGCACTTCGCGGAGCTGAACGCCATTGCCTGCGGCAAAGGCCTGCGTGTACTCAATCAGGCTGTTCATGCGCTTAATGCCCATCTTCGAGGTGCTTTCTCGGATGGCGCAGAACTCTCCCTCAATACCCGGCACAACTTCACCGGGTTTGCCAGTTGCGACCGCATGCCCGGAGACAAACAGAACCTTCCATTCCGAGAGGTTCCGGCGCTTCCCTGCCCATTGCAGTTGCTTTGACACGTCGCCACATAACGCGTGGAAGAGTGAGTTTTGTGGCAATGTCCGGTCAGGGTCTGAGAAAGAAACGACGAGAGGAAACTCAGCATTCAGCGGCTGTTGATTGATGTAATCGATGAGGTTTTGGCGGATGCGCTGGTCGCGCAGCAGGAATTTTACAGCCACGCTTCACCTCCGAAGAGGTCAAACGCAGAATACAGGAAATCGCAGGTGCATTTCTGCATCTGTGACAATGTGAGGAGTTCAGATTGTGGTCGCATTTAAGTCCCCTTAAATGCGCAGAAGTCACTGACGGGTGTTCAGGCCGTCAGCAAAGAAAGTATGGACGGTTGATTCAACAAAATCAACTGAAGAGAAAGGCCTCCGAAGAGGCCCTGGGCGGGTCGATATGTGAATCCCCATATCGCTTGTATGGTAGCTATGTCAACTCAGGCAGTTTGAAGCCAGCCATGTCTTCTGCCCGGATGGGAGATGACAGGCAGTCAGCAAAGACCAGTGAACCATCGAGCAAGATAACGAAACTCCACCCTCTGAACAGGCTGGCGCTACACCAGTCGGCCTTAAGCGGCACATCTGGCATCCTGTCCGGGAAGGTTGGGTAATGCCCTGCAAGCCACTCCATGGCGTCGCAGCGGTTGATGGTGTAATTGTCGTACATCATGCCTCCTGCTGCGGTGCTGCTGGCAGCGGCATCCAGTGGGTGAACATATCGGCGTA
>OGRX01000164.1_pt1 | contig 42581 bp, 39 predicted proteins | sample 1573761 | NCBI WGS metagenome assembly OGRX01 (sample SAMN03295852, study PRJEB24534) | human gut metagenome | isolation source: fecal sample 2 from infant 8 | host: Homo sapiens | place: USA: Pittsburgh, PA | collected 2014-07
TCGGCCGACTCAAAGGCTACGGTAACGCCATAAACGCACAGGCTGCGGCTGAATTTATCCGGGCCTATATGGAGGGTTTATGACACCAGAAACAGACAACGCCATCCGCGCCGCCTGCCGCCGTTGCACCGAGGAAATCCAGCAGGCAATGCGCAAGAAGCCAAAACCAAACTGGAACGATACAGTCCCTCCCATCATCAACAAGCATCACAAGAAAATAGAAGCTCTGGGAGTTAGCCTCCTGGAGTTCGTCGTTTACACAGGTCGGCTTAATCGCCGCTTCGGAGTTGAATCGTGAAAAGATTTCTTTTTACCACTGAGGTCAAGCAAGCAGAAGGTTCGCAGACCTTCAGAGTGGATGCTGAAAGCCTGGAAGAAGCCATGGAGATTCTTGAAAGTGGCGGAGGTGATATTTACGAACACGAAGTTGAGGTTGTCGATATAGGCGAATTTAAGTTCGATCGCGAAACTGACCTTGCTGACTTCGGTGATTTTCCTGAAGGCGGTGCAGCATGACCAAATACGCGAAACTGGATAGCGAAGTTTTAAGCGCTATCGGCTCTCAGCCAACCTCTTTTTCGGAGCTATTTAGCCCTTCCGTCAGGCAGGAGTGCCTCGTCATTGCTGAAGCAGAAGGAAAGCACCCGATGGACGTCTTCCGCATCCTTGATCGCCGGCTCCAGTCGCTCAGGAATCTTGGCGTTATTCAGCACGTCAAAGGTAAAGGATGGATACAGCCATGAAATCGCAAATCACCAGGTCGCTATCGCGGCCTTTTTTATTGCTGGCGTTCACCTTCAACCGAATTAACCGACAGTTCCGGGAGCATTGAAAATGGCCGATATCATCGACACAGCAGCAGAGATTGAAGAGCTTCAGCGTAACGCCGCCCTTTCCGCTCACCGCATCGACCGCAACGCCGTATCAGCTGAGCGTTGTGAAGAATGCGGATCACAAATTCCTGATAGCAGAAGGAAGGTCATTCCAGGCGTCAAGTTATGTGTCGATTGTGCAGAGTTTTCCGAAAGACAGGCCAAGATATTTAGGGGGTGATATGCCTACAGAATTAAAACCGGGAGATAAGAAGAACCGTCTGACCTTTTTAGAGGAATTGCCATCACAAAAGAAACACAAAATGGGTTTGTTTCAGTGTGAGTGTGGAAATAAAAAAGCCATCCGCCTATGCAACTTCAAAAATGGATCAGTTAAATCATGTGGGTGCCTTCATCGAGAGACCGTCTCAAAAATTAGACGAAAGCATGGAATGACAGGAAGTCGCGAGTACCACAGTTGGGACTCAATGATGCAGAGGTGCAACAATGTAAATAACAAGAGATATGAGGATTACGGAGGCCGGGGAATAATAGTATGCGATAGGTGGCGGGAATTCTCAGCATTTTATGAAGATATGGGGCCGAGACCAAAAGGAACAACCCTCGATCGAATAGACAACTCCTCTGGTTATTGTCCTGAAAATTGCAGATGGTCGACATTGTCTGAACAGCAGTCAAATCAAAGGAAACGAAAAGGAAGTACATCAAAATTTGTTGGGGTATCGAAAAGACCTTCAGGTCGGTGGACCGCGAACATAACAAAAAATGGGAAGACTAAATATCTCGGTGACTATGCAACCGAAGAAGAAGCCTCAGCAGCTTATCAAAGCGCCAAATCTCAACTAGGTTCATCCATCAATAACAGTGAGGTGCGTGATGTTTGCACTCATTCAACGGGGTCAGATTTACGCTGACCAGCACGGTTGGCCCGTCATCATTCACAGCTGCACATCACAGATAGTCCGCTACTGGCGACAGGGCCGGATCAACACCGCTTCAATCGACCGATTCAACAATGACTTTGAGCACCTCGATCACCGTGAGGCGGAACAGATACGCGCCGAACTGGAGACGAGCGAGCACATTAAATCGCTGCGCGCCCTGCGTGCGGCATGAGGAGATAGCGTGAAACCTTACGAATCGAAGAAATCACAGTTCACCAGAAACCTGATCCGGCGGCAGCATGCTGAATGGTCAGAAAAGACCTTCGGTAATGTCGGCCCCATTGGACCGCTGAAACACCTTTCGAAAGAAGCGCTGGAAGCTGCCGCCGATCCTGGCGACCTCAGCGAATGGGCTGATATGCAGTTCCTGCTATGGGACGCACAGCGGCGCGCCGGTATCACCGATGAGCAAATCACCGCGGCGCTGGAAGAAAAGTTGAAGGTGAATATAGCGCGCCAGTGGCCGGAGCCGAAAGACGGCGAACCGCGCCTTCACATCAAACCATGACGCAACTGATAGCCAGTTATGAGCTGGCTATTGGGTGCGAAAGCACTGCCACGTTATCCCTTTTGCCCGGCCCCGCGCCGGGTTCTTTTTTGCCTGGAGACACTCATGAGCGATACGATCCAACTGGTGCCCAACAAATGGGTATCAGAAGAATTACTGATTGCATTAACCGGGCTGACAAAGCATGCAATCAAGTCGGCCCGTGAAAAAAGCTGGCTTGAGGGGCGCGAGTATAAGCACTATTCCGGAGACCTTCAGCCTAAAGACAACTCACCTATCCTCTACAACCGTTTCGAAGTCGATAACTGGGTTGAAAGGCAACGCCCGGCGATCCCGCGTCAGAAATCTGCTTAAATAGCCCTGCGTTTAACAACGAGGAAAAGGCATGTCTAAATATCCAACCGGGGTAGAGAATCACGGGGGCTCATTGCGCCTGTGGTTCATGTATCAAGGGGAGAGGGTTCGTGAAAGTCTTGGCGTTCCCGATACCCCCAAAAACAGAAAGATAGCTGGAGAGTTGAGGACTTCGATTTGCTACGCCATCAGGACAGGCACATTCGACTATACCGCCCAGTTCCCTAATTCACCGCGAGCTCAGGTTAATGATGATCGCAAACTAAAGACGTCGGTTTCAGAACTGGCTTACAAATGGCTGGCCCTGAAGCAAACGGTTTTGGCGAAGAACACCCATATGCGGTATACGTCGTACGTGAAAATGTGCCTTCGCATTCTGGACGATGAGATGCCCATTTCAGCACTTACCCACGAGGATCTCATGTCTCTCAGGCATGAACTTCTAACTGGCTATCAGCTTATCGGTAAAACTCTTGAGCGCTCCCACAAAAAAGGGAGAACTGTACGAACTGTGAACGGCTATATGGCTGTGATGCTCGAGATGCTTAAGTTTGCGGAGCGCAACGGTTACACAAATGGCTCGGCCATATCTGATATTCGTCCACTCAGGAAATCAAAATCTGAGCCTGACCCGCTAACCAAAGAAGAGTTTATACGTTTGCTTAATGCCGCTAATCACCAGCAGATCAGAAATCTTTGGATTCTGGCGGTGAGTACCGGCATGCGGCATGGTGAAATTTGTGCTTTAGCCTGGGAGGATGTAGACACCGTCAACTGGACGATAAAGGTAAACAGAAACCTGGCGATCTCTGATCACTTCACTCCACCAAAAACTGAAAGCGGCATTAGGACAATTAACCTCACCCAGCCAGCTATAGAGGCACTGAAAAGTCAGATGCAGTTTACCCGCATGAAAGAGCAGCACGAAATTGTTGTTCATCTGAGGGAGTACGGTAAACAAAGAACTGACATATGTACCTTTGTTTTCAATCCAAACGTATCGGGTCGTTACCCATCAAAAAGCATTTGCTATATACCAGGATCGATAGCCTCGGCATGGAATCACCTGTTGAAAAGAGCAGGTATCAGGCACAGGAAAGCATATGAATCGCGTCACACGTTTGCCTGCTGGGCATTGAGTGCGGGCGCGAACCCTAGCTTCATTGCTAACCAGATGGGGCATACAAATGCCCAGATGGTTTTCAACGTCTATGGTAAATGGATGGCGGAACAAAACGGCGACCAGGTAGCTCTGCTGAACTCAGATTTTGACTTTAATGCCCCACAGATGCCCCACAATAAAGTGGCCGGAATATAATCGATTTATATTACAGCCACTTAGTAACATGTTAGTGTTTTATCATTACATGCCGGACTACCGTGTAATCCTCAAGTCCGTAGACCGACATATCTTTGCCATAACCGGATAACTTCATCCCGCCGTGCGGCATTTCGCTCACCAGCATAAAATGGGTATTGACCCAGGTGCAGCCATACTGCAACCGTGCGCTGAGGCGATGGGCGCGTCCGACGTCTTTTGTCCAGACGGACGAGGCCAGGCCGTATTGCGAATCGTTGGCCCAGTTCAGCACCTGCGCTTCATCCTCAAATTCTGTCACGCTGACCACCGGGCCAAACACTTCTCGCTGGACGATCGCATCTTCCTGCTTCGCCCCGGCCAGCAGCGTTGGCTGGAAGTAATATCCTGCCCCCTCTCTTTTACTGCCACCGGTGACGACGCGGATATGTCCAAGGGTTTTGGCTTCGTCCACGGCAGCACAAACGCGGGAAAGATGCGCTGCGGAGCTGAGCGGTCCCAGCTCGGTTGACGCATCGTCCGGCGCGCCCATTTTCAGGCTGGCAACGGCTGCGCCCAGCTTTTCGACCAGCGCGGGGTAAATCCCCTTCTGGGCATAGATACGACAGGCTGCGGTACAATCCTGACCAGCATTGTAGAAACCAAACGTACGCACGCCTTCAACCACGGCATCCAAATCTGCATCGTCAAAGACAATGACCGGGGCTTTTCCGCCCAATTCCATATGGGTACGTTTAACTGAAGATGCGGTATGCCCGATAATATGTTCTCCGGTAGCAATAGAGCCGGTGAGAGAAACCATACGGACTTTTTCGTGGCCGGTCAGCGGATCTCCTACGGTTTTTCCGCGACCAAATAGCACGTTCAGCACGCCTGGCGGGAAGATATCTTTCGCCAGTTCCGCCAGCTTCAGCGCCGTCAACGGGGTAATTTCAGACGGCTTGATGACGACACAGTTTCCCGCCGCCAGCGCGGGCGCCAGCTTCCACGCCGCCATCATCAGAGGGTAGTTCCAGGGGGCAATAGAGGCGACAACGCCAACCGGGTCGCGGCGGATCATTGAGGTATGTCCTTCGAGGTATTCTCCGGCAGCCAGCCCGTTCAGGCAGCGGGCGGCCCCGGCAAAGAAGCGAAACACATCGACCACGGCCGGGATCTCATCTCCCTGAACACAGTGCAGCGGTTTCCCGCAGTTAAGGGACTCCACTTTTGCGAACGCGTCAGCGTTGGCTTCTATCACATCAGCCAGTTTCAACAGACATTCGGCGCGCGTTTTCGGCGTCGTTTGTCCCCACTCTGTGAACGCGCGATCGGCAGCCTGGACGGCAGCGTCCACCTGTGCTGCCGACGCTTCAGCAATCTCCAGCAGCACTTCACCCGTGGCAGGATTATAAACCGCCTGCTTCTCACCTTCGCCGGTCACCAGTTCACCATTAATCAGCAATTGATTTTGCATAGCATCGTCCTGTTGAAATCGACATTGTTTTCGCTGTCAGCACACGTTCTGGCGGGCAGAAACGTGACAACGTCACGTTACCAATCCGCGCTCCCTTACTAAAGGTAGACCGCGCGTCATGTCGCTTCAGGAATTTTCATCAAGGTGTGACTGGGTGCAGCATCATTTCGCGGATTAACCCCGCCAGCTGGACGACCGCCTGCTCCTCCCGCTCGCCCCAGCCCCATGAGGTATTGAAACGGAAAAACGGTGTCCAGATATTGGAGGTGGAAAACATCTTGCCGGGCGCAATGCTGATTTGATGGGTTAACGCCTTCTCACTCAACCGCCCCGCATCCAGCTGTTCAGGCAGTTCCAGCCATAAAAAATAGCCGCTGTCGTTGTGATGGATTTTGACGCCGGCAGGCATATGACGCAAAAGCGATTGCCAGGCCTGCTGTTTGCGTTCAGCAAGCGTGCGTCGCAGGCGACGAAGGTGGGCGTCGTAACGTTTGGTCGCCAGGTAATCCACCAGCGCCAGCTGCATGGGAGAGCTGGTGGATAACGTACTCATCAGCTGCAACTGCTGAATACGGCGCGCATGTTTTCCCGCCGCCACCCAGCCAATACGGAAACCGGCCACCAGACACTTGGAGAATGAGGAGCAGTGCAACGTCATATCCTGCTTATCCCAGGCCTTTGCCGGAAGCGGCTTTTCACGGCCAAAGTAGAGTTCGCTGTAAACATCGTCTTCAATCAGCGTGACGTTATGCCGGGTGAGTAAGGCAACCAGCTGAGCTTTCTTCTCTGCACTCAGCGTGAAGCCGAGCGGGTTCTGACTGTTGGTCATCAGCCAGCAGGCTTTCACCGGATAATCATTTAACGCCTGCTCAAGGGCACTGAGATCGATGCCCTCACGCACATCAGTGGCAACCGACAGCGCTTTCAGTTTCAGACGTTCAAGCGCCTGGAGTGCGCCATAAAAACAGGGGTTTTCAACGATAACCCAGTCCCCTGGTTCAGTCACAGCCTGCAAACTGAGGTTAAGCGCCTCAAGCGCGCCCGCGGTGATCACAATTTCATCCGGGGAGATATTCATTCCCTGCTGAGCGTAGCGACGGGCAATGGCATGACGTAAGTCGACGTTACCCGGCGGCAGGTTTTCGATCACGCTCATGGCGGTAGCCGTTTTGCTGACGTTAGCCAGCGATCGGTTGAGTTGCTGAAGCGGGAAAAGGCGCGGATCGGGAAACGCCGAGGCAAAAGGGACAACGGAGGGGTCGCGGCTGGCCTGTAGCACGTCGAAAATATAGGTGTTGATGTCGACCACTTCATCGCGCATCACCTGCGCGGGCGGTGCAGGCTGGTGTGTGATCGGGCGGGCGGCAACGTAATAGCCTGACTGCGGTCTGGCAACAATGCGCCCCTGACTTTCCAGCATCTGATACGCGTGGCCCACGGTCATAAAACTCATGCCGCTGCTTGCCACCTGCTCTCGCAGAGAAGGCAGCTTATCGCCCGGCAACCATACGCCAAGCTCAATCTGCGAGATAATTTGTTGCGCCAGACGCTGGTATTTTTTCATCAGATTCTCCTTATTGCTGACAGTGTATATCAGCAGGAGAAAAAGAGAAGATTTTGCTAACTGTTATAGGAAACGCGGCAGATTACTTGCGGTACTCTGTAATGTGATTCTGAGCAGAACGCGCTGCGGCCAGGTGGTCGAGCGTGATCATCGACGATTTGCAGAAAATGCATTTCGCGCCGAACGGATTTTTGTCAGACACATCAAAAGCTGAGGTGCGGTACTGCGAGCCATGACAGCATGGGCAGCGGAAATGGATATAAGAAGTCATAGGATTCTCCTTTGAACGTAAAAACGTAAATTACTCATGAGCCGATCAGGCAAGAAATGGTTCGATACAAAACTAATCGGAATGTAGATAAAGACCCAAGAGAGGCTGCGGAGAGGCACAACGTGATGAGAACTGCTTTATAAAACTACGTCAGATATTTATTTGGATTCAAAACCAGAAATCCATTAACGCATGTTGCTGGCGACAAAGCAAGCTGTTTAATGCGTAAAAATCATAAAAAGAAATTTTTTATTCTTCCTTGTTACCTATATCAGCCAGATAAAGTTCAGCTTTTCCCACAACTGTTATAGATAAATTATCGATTTCTGCTTCTGATATCTCACTTGCCGCCTCTCTATCATAACAGTACACCGTTTAACATTGAGGCAGTGCATGTTTGGTCCAGATGCGTTTCATCTTGCGCGAATACAGTTCGCCTTTACCGTATCCTTTCATATTATTTTTCCGGCGATAACCATTGGCCTGGCGAGCTATCTCGCCGTGCTGGAAGGGCTGTGGTTGAAAACAAAAAATCCCGTCTGGCGCTCGCTGTACCATTTCTGGTCGAAGATCTTCGCCGTCAACTTTGGGATGGGTGTGGTCTCCGGCCTGGTGATGGCTTATCAGTTTGGCACTAACTGGAGTGGGTTTTCCCAGTTCGCGGGCAGTATTACCGGCCCCCTGCTGACCTATGAAGTGCTTACCGCGTTCTTCCTTGAGGCGGGGTTCCTCGGGGTAATGTTGTTTGGCTGGAATAAGGTCGGGCCAGGGCTGCACTTCTTTTCGACCTGCATGGTCGCACTGGGGACCCTCATGTCCACGTTCTGGATCCTCTCGTCAAACAGCTGGATGCAGACACCGCAAGGGTATGAAATCATCAACGGTCAGGTCGTTCCGGTGGACTGGTTTGCCGTGGTGTTTAACCCCTCCTTCCCTTACCGCCTGCTGCACATGTCGATAGCGGCATTTCTCAGCAGCGCGCTGTTTGTCGGTGCTTCCGCGGCCTGGCATTTGCTGCGCGGAAACAATACGCCCGCTATTCGCACCATGTTTTCCATGGCGTTGTGGATGACGTTGATCGTGGCCCCAGTCCAGGCGCTGGTGGGGGATATGCACGGACTTAACACCTTAAAACACCAGCCAGCGAAAATAGCCGCCATTGAAGGCCACTGGGAGAATCCGCCGGGTGAGCCTACCCCACTGCTGCTATTTGGCTGGCCGGATATGGAGCAGGAACGGACCCGTTTTGGCCTGGAAATTCCCGCTCTCGGCAGCCTGATCCTGACCCACAGTCTCGATAAACAGGTTCCGGCATTGAAGGAGTTCCCAAAAGAAGATCGCCCGAACGCCACCATTGTCTTCTGGTCTTTCCGCATCATGGCCGGCCTGGGAATGTTGATGCTGCTCCTGGGCGTGACGGCAATCTGGCTGCGTTATAAACAGCGCCTTTATACCTCACGTTCCTTCCTGTGGTTTGCCCTGCTGATGGGGCCGTCCGGGCTGATCGCGATCCTCGCCGGATGGGTAACAACGGAGGTCGGCCGCCAGCCCTGGGTCGTCTATGGTCTACAGCGTACAAAGGATGCGGTTTCCGCGCATGGCGATCTGCACATGAGCGTCAGTTTGCTGGCCTTCTTCGTGGTTTATACCGCTGTATTCGGCGTGGGTTACAGCTATATGGTGCGTCTGATTAAAAAAGGGCCGCAGCCCCATGAATCCTTCGCGACTGAATCCGATGGCCGCCCTGCTCGTCCGCTTTCTGCCGTCACCACTGAATTTAAGGAGTAACCGTAATGGGTATCGATCTTTCCATTATCTGGTTCGTAATTATCGTTTTCGCCACGTTGATGTATATCGTGATGGACGGTTTTGATCTGGGGATAGGGATCCTGTTTCCGGCAACGCCGAATGCGGACGACCGCGACGTGATGGTCAATAGCGTGGCTCCCGTCTGGGATGGCAACGAAACCTGGCTGGTGCTTGGCGGTGCGGCCCTGTTTGGCGCCTTTCCTCTCGCCTATGCGGTTATCATCGACGCGCTAACCATTCCACTGACAATAATGCTGATCGGGCTTATATTTCGTGGCGTCGCCTTCGAATTTCGCTTCAAGGCCACTCCGGCGCACCGCCCGTTCTGGGATAAGGCCTTTATTGGTGGATCAATTGTGGCGACCTTTAGCCAGGGCATCACCGTCGGCGCGGTCATCCATGGGTTCAGCGTCACTGGTCGCGCTTACAGCGGTGGTCCGTTTGACTGGTTTACCGCGTTCAATTTTTTCTGCGGTGCGGGTCTTGTAGTGGCTTACGCGCTGCTAGGTTCAACGTGGCTGGTAATGAAAAGCGAAAATGCCCTGCAACAGCGGATGCGTCAGGTATCGAAAGTGCTTCTGCTCCTGCTTCTGGTATTCATTGCAGTAATCAGTATCTGGACCCCTCTCGCCCAACCAGCTATTGCTGCGCGCTGGTTTACGCTGCCGAATCTGTTTTATCTGCTGCCCGTTCCTGCGCTGGTTGCGATCCTGAGTCTGTGCCAGTGGCGCTGCCTGAACGATCCTGCGAGCCATACTCTGCCGTTTATTATGACATTAGGGCTGGTTTTTCTTGGCTTTAGCGGGCTTGGGATCAGCATCTGGCCGCATATTATCCCGCCGGACATTACCCTGTGGCAGGCCGCTGCGCCAGCCCAAAGCCAGGGCTTTATGTTAGTGGGTGCACTGTTGATCATTCCCGTGATTCTGGTCTACACCTTCTGGAGTTATTACGTTTTTCGCGGAAAAGTACAGCATGGGGAGGGTTATCACTGATGCAACAACCTGTATGGAAACGTTTGATGTGGCTTGCCATCATCTGGGGCGGCAGCGTTCTGGCGCTGGCCTGCGTAAGTATGCTCTTTAAAATGCTGATGGCCGCAGCCGGATTTAAATCGCACTAACTCACTGACCGGGTGCGCCGCCGCCCGGTCCCTTCCCGCACTTTCAGATAAACCCCATTAACACCCAGGAGGGTATGGTTACACTGAAAAAATATTTACGGTATTGATAGTTTGAGAAGAAAAATGAAAAAGCTCGCGGCAGTAAGTTTAATCAGCCTCGCACTGGCTGGATGCGTTAATCCTGGTAAAGCCTCCGTTCAGACCGATCAGTTAGAGAATCACCGTTTCGTTCTGGAAAATGTGGATGGCAAAGCGGTTAAAGGCGGGAAAACGCAGCCTGAAATTCGCTTCAGTGCGCAACCCAATATCAGCCTGATTAACAACATTGTCGTCTCCGGCACAATGTGCAACGGCTTCAACGGCCAGGGGAAACTGTCCGAAGGAGAGTTGACGGTCAAAACGCTGGCAATGACGCGGAAACTCTGCACCGAGCCGCAGCTAAATGAACTGGATCAGACCATCGCCGATATGCTACGCACAGGCGCACAGGTAGACCTGACCGAAGACCAGTTAACCCTGGCGACAGCCAATAAAACATTGATGTTTAAGCGAGTTGAATAACTCAGTAGCTTCCGCACGAACCTACGGCAAGCGACTGCTCACTACAGCGTTTGCCATTTGGCAATGCGCACATGCCGATGGCGGAGCCATCGAGCTGACGGGCAACGGAGAGTGAACCGCCGATCATTGCGCAGTTGGCCTGACCTGAACTGGACATCGCCGCCCGCATACCTGGCGTAACGTGTGCCGCTGTCGCCTGCTGTACAGGTTCATTGCTGCATGCCGACAACAGTAACGCGGCACATCCGACCCAAAATGCTGAACGCATACCTTCCTCCCCATAATTAACGCGAAACCTATGCATAATAGGCATCACGCGCCGCATCGTCGAGAGCGGATGTGCGTATTTATGCGCCCTGGTAACAATTTCTCGCAATTTTTTAACGCGAGTAGCCATCGAGTCATTGATACAGCGCATACCAAGGACACAAAAGCGAAAATCGTAAAACCTGAGCTTTGCTAAAATACACAGATAATATTCAGGGTCTGTCGTCGTTTTTCAGGCCCCTCTTTTTGCGCAATGTAAGGGTGTTGTCCTATGCAAACTATTGACGGCAATGGTGCAGTCGCGTCTGTTGCGTTTCGTACCAGCGAAGTGATCGCCATCTACCCCATCACTCCCAGCTCCACGATGGCTGAACAGGCTGACGCCTGGGCTGGTAATGGGATAAAAAACGTCTGGGGCGATGTCCCGCGAGTTGTAGAGATGCAGTCCGAAGCCGGTGCCATTGCCACCGTGCATGGTGCGTTGCAGACCGGTGCCCTGTCGACCTCGTTCACGTCGTCTCAGGGGCTGCTGTTGATGATCCCCACGCTTTACAAGCTGGCAGGGCAATTAACGCCGTTTGTGTTGCACGTTGCCGCACGCACCGTAGCCACTCACGCTCTCTCTATTTTTGGCGACCACTCAGATGTGATGGCCGTGCGTCAGACCGGCTGCGCTATGCTCTGCGCCAGCAGCGTGCAGGAAGCGCAGGACTTCGCGCTGATTTCGCATATCGCCACGCTGAAAAGCCGAGTGCCATTTATTCATTTCTTCGATGGTTTCCGTACGTCCCACGAGATCAATAAAATCGTTCCGCTACCGGACGACACTATTCTTAATCTGCTGCCGCAGGCTGACATCGATGCGCATCGCGCTCGCGCCCTCAATCCGGAACATCCGGTGATCCGGGGTACCTCTGCGAACCCGGATACCTATTTCCAGTCCCGCGAGGCGACGAACCCGTGGTACAACGCGGTCTATGAGCACGTTAAACAGGCGATGGACGATTTTGCCGCTGCGACGGGCCGCAAATATAAGCCGTTTGAATATTACGGTCATCCGCAGGCCGAGCGCGTGATCGTCCTGATGGGCTCCGCCATTGGCACCTGTGAAGAGGTGGTTGATGAGCTATTGACGCGTGGTGAAAAAGTTGGCGTGCTCAAAGTTCGCCTCTACCGTCCCTTCTCAGCGAAACACCTGCTCGCAGCCCTGCCGGATAGCGCGCGTGCAGTGGCGGTACTGGACCGCACCAAAGAGCCTGGCGCACAGGCTGAGCCACTTTATCTGGATGTGATGACCGCTCTGGCTGAGGCGTTTAACCGCGGTGAGCGCGAAACGCTGCCACGCGTCATTGGCGGGCGTTATGGATTGTCTTCCAAAGAGTTCGGACCGGAGTGCGTCCTGGCGGTATTTGCTGAACTCCGCGAGGCAAAACCGAAGCCGCGCTTTACGGTCGGCATTTATGATGACGTGACTAACCTTTCTCTCCCCTTGCCGGAAAACACCCTGCCCTCGACTGCGAAACTGGAAGCGCTGTTCTACGGTCTGGGTAGCGACGGCAGCGTCTCGGCAACCAAGAACAACATCAAAATTATCGGCAACTCTACGCCGTGGTATGCGCAAGGGTATTTCGTCTATGACTCCAAAAAAGCGGGCGGACTGACCGTCTCCCACCTGCGCGTCAGCGAACACCCGATCCGCTCGGCATACCTGATTTCTCAGGCGGATTTTGTTGGCTGTCACCAGTTCCAGTTCATTGATAAATATCAGATGGCCGAGCGCCTGAAGCCCGGCGGTATTTTCCTGATCAACACCCCTTACAGCGCCGACGAGGTCTGGGCACGCCTGCCCCAGGAAGTGCAGGCGGTGCTTAACCAGAAACAGGCGCGCCTGTATGTCATTAACGCCGCGAAGATCGCCCGCGAATGCGGCCTGGCGGCGCGCATCAATACGGTTATGCAGATGGCGTTCTTCCACCTGACCAATATTCTGCCGGGCGACAGCGCGCTGATGGAGCTTCAGGGTGCAATCGCCAAAAGCTACAGCAGCAAGGGTCAGGAACTGGTTGAGCGCAACTGGCAGGCGCTGGCGCTGGCCCGCGAATCGCTGTTCGCGGTGCCGTTGCAGCCGGTCAATGCCAGCAGTCCGAACCGGCCGCCAGTGGTGTCTGACGCCGCCCCGGATTTCGTCAAAACCGTCACGGCGGCGATGCTTGCCGGACTGGGCGACACCCTTCCCGTCTCTGCGCTTCCGCCTGACGGAACCTGGCCGATGGGTACGACCCGCTGGGAAAAACGCAACATTGCCGAAGCGATCCCTATCTGGAAAGAAGAGCTGTGCACCCAGTGCAACCACTGCGTGGCGGCCTGCCCGCACTCCGCCATTCGCGCCAAAGTGGTGTCGCCAGAAGCGTTAGATGGCGCACCGGAAAGTCTGCACGCGCTGGATGTAAAATCCCGCGATATGCGTGGTCAGAAATATGTCCTACAGGTGGCGCCGGAAGACTGTACCGGCTGTAACCTGTGCGTCGAGGTGTGCCCGGCGAAAGATCGTCAGGACCCGTCAATCAAAGCCATCAATATGATGTCGCGTCTTGAACATGTTGAAGAAGAGAAAGTGAATTATGATTTCTTCCTCGACCTGCCCGAAATCGATCGCAACAAGCTGGAACGCATTGACATTCGTACCTCGCAGCTCATCACCCCGCTCTTCGAGTACTCCGGGGCGTGCTCCGGCTGCGGCGAAACACCATATATCAAACTGCTCACTCAGCTTTACGGTGACCGAATGCTGATTGCCAACGCGACGGGCTGCTCGTCAATCTATGGGGGTAACCTGCCGTCTACGCCATACACCACCGACGCGAACGATCGCGGCCCGGCGTGGGCAAACTCGCTTTTCGAGGACAACGCAGAATTTGGTCTGGGATTCCGTCTGACGGTCGATCAGCACCGCGCCCGCGTAATGCGTCTGCTGGCACAGTTTGCCGATAAGATCCCGGCAGAACTGAATGATGCCCTGCATGCGAAGGCCACACCTGACGTTCGTCGCGCGCAGGTTGCTGAACTGCGCAACGCGCTTCAGGGTGTTGAAGGGGCTGAACAACTCCTGACTGATGCTGACGCGCTGGTTGAAAAATCTGTCTGGCTGATCGGCGGCGACGGGTGGGCCTACGATATTGGTTTCGGCGGTCTTGATCATGTCCTGAGCCTGACCGAAAACGTCAATATTCTGGTGCTTGATACTCAGTGCTATTCCAACACCGGCGGACAGGCCTCGAAAGCAACGCCATTGGGGGCGGTCACGAAATTTGGTGAGCACGGCAAGCGCAAGGCGCGTAAAGATTTGGGCGTCAGCATGATGATGTATGGACACGTCTACGTCGCGCAGATTTCGCTGGGGGCGCAGCTCAACCAGACGGTGAAAGCCATTCAGGAAGCGGAAGCGTATCCAGGGCCGTCGCTGATTATCGCCTACAGTCCGTGTGAGGAGCATGGCTACGATCTGGCGCTCAGCCACGACCAGATGCGTCAGCTCACCGCAACCGGCTTCTGGCCACTGTACCGCTTCGACCCGCGCCGTGCCGATGAAGGGAAATTGCCGCTGGCGCTGGATTCGCGTCCGCCGTCAGACGCCCTTGCCGAAACCTTACTTCAGGAGCAGCGTTTCCGCAGGCTGAACGCTCAACAGCCAGAAGTGGCAGAGCAGCTATGGAAGGATGCGGCAGCGGATCTACAGAAGCGTTATGACTTCCTGGCGCAACTGGCGGGGAAAGCCGAAAAATCGACCAGTGAATAACTTTATGCCCGGCTTGTCCGGGCATTTTTTTGCCAAAAAAAGCCCGATGCACGTGCACCGGGCGAATCCAGAAGATCGGTGAAAATTGCCTCAATGTTCTGAACAATATTCACGTGAATTATGGATGAAAAAATCTTAAAGGCATATAACGGCGTGGAGGTTACCTTGTTTTCCACGTAATTAATAATTTTTATTTTGTATTGATTATCATAATTCATTCATGACATCTATCGTTATTTCAACCGCATCATTTAGTTTAGATTTTACTTAACCCGTAACAATTATATTTTATTCATCCGCCGTCAGAGTGATTTAGCATGGGACAGCTTTCCAGCCCGGAAAGTTCACGAAGTAATAAAAAAATAACTGCAAAGGAATAATCAAAATGCAAAGAAAAGTACTGGCACTGATGATCCCCGCTTTGTTAATGGCTGGCGCCGCTCACGCAGCTGAAATTTATAATAAAGACGGCAATAAACTGGATCTGTATGGCAAAGTAGATGGTCTGCATTATTTCTCTGACGACGCGTCTAAAGATGGCGATCAAACCTATATGCGACTGGGCTTCAAAGGTGAAACCCAAATCAACGACATGATGACCGGCTTCGCACAATGGGAATACAACATTCAGGCAAACAACACCGAAGGTTCTGACAATCAGTCCTGGACGCGTCTGGCCTTCGCGGGTGTGAAGGTGGGCGATTACGGCTCCTTCGATTACGGCCGTAACTATGGCGTCCTGTACGACGTTGAAGGCTGGACCGATATGCTGCCAGAATTTGGTGGCGACTCTTATACTTATGCCGATAACTTTATGACCGGTCGTGCAAACGGCGTGGCGACCTACCGTAACACCGACTTCTTTGGTCTGGTGCAGGGTCTGAACTTCGCGGTGCAGTATCAGGGTAATAATGAAGATGCCAGCAACAATCAGGAAGGCACCAATAACGGCCGCGATGTACGTCATGAGAATGGCGACGGTTATGGTCTGTCCGCGACTTATGATTTTGGCATGGGCTTCAGCGCGGGCGCGGCATATGCGTCATCTGACCGTACCAACGATCAGGAAATGCATACCACTGCGGGTGGTGATAAAGCGGATGCATGGACTGCTGGCCTGAAATACGATGCAAACAACATCTATCTGGCGGCGATGTATTCCGAAACACGTAATATGACGCCTTACGGTGATGCTCATGACGAAAACACCGTGGCAAACAAAACCCAGAACTTCGAAGTCACCGCACAATATCAGTTCGATTTCGGTCTGCGTCCGGCTATTTCCTATTTACAGTCCAAAGGTAAAGACCTGGGCAATGGCCAGGACGATAAAGATCTGGTGAAATACGCTGACGTCGGTGCTACCTACTATTTCAACAAAAACATGTCCACCTATGTTGATTATAAAATCAACCTGCTGGATGAAGATGATTCGTTCTACAAAAACAATGGCATCGGTACGGATGACATCGTAGCGTTAGGTCTGGTTTACCAGTTCTAATCCCGTTAGCCCGCAGCGATCTGCGGGCTAATTTTTATCGCTGTTTCGCCTGTTCTTTGCGAAAAGAGAGATAACCAATTACCCCGCTGTCGCCATCCATAGGGTGATTTACTCCATCCATTACCGCCACTTCCGGGAAGTCGAATGGCGTGACATTTTCCAGACAGGCGACATTCACACCATATTCATTGGGATTGGAACGTCGTTGATGGAACGTGTAAATACCGCAAATCGAACAGAAGAAATGGCGCGCCGTGCCGGTGTTGAAACGGTACTCTGTGAGCGTGTCCGCGCCCTGCGTCACCTTAATGCCCGTCAAAGGCGCTGAAACCACTACCGCCCCACGCATCCTGCAAAACGAGCAGCTACATCGACGAGCGGTATTCAGGCCGTCCGACAGCTCAACCGTAAATTTCACCGCCCCACAATGACACTGTGCATGACGAATGTCAGCCATCGTTATACTCCTTTTCTCACTAACTCAGCCGCTTTTAAAAAGACCTCATCTTCGACACCATCCCCCTTCTGCCTGCCGAGCCTTACCAGCTCAGCGACAATACTTTCACGGTTGATGATCTTCTGGGATGAAACCAGCCCGATAACGGCGGCACCAATCGCCAGCCCAACTAATCCTGTCTGCTCGTCTTTATTTTTCATAGAAGCGCTCCCTTGTCCCCCTCAAAAGCGTAGCAGGAGAAATGTAAAACGCGCTGGTACGCGGGAATGAGATCCGTGCTTTATCTCAGCTGTTCGCCAGGCAAAACAGTAGGGGTTCTGAGCGGTTATCAGACAACGTTGAAGAGGACAACATGAATAGCGGTGCGCATAGAGAGGCCGAATGGGTGTTAAAACCGCCTTCGAAAAGGCGGCAGGTCATTACTCTGGATCTTTATCGCCTGATTCAGGCGCTGAGCCAGGATCATCTTTCGGTTTTTTTCCATCCTTGTCCGGGTTATCCGGGCTGGGATTATAATCAGGATGGTCACCATTAACGGGACGGTCAGTCATTTTCACCTCCGTTTTTACTGCGTAAGCTGTAAGTGTAGACAACCCTTCAGTCTTAACCAAACTTCTCCTGTGGAGCTCATTTGTAAATCGTGCTGGCATTCGGCGCTGCAATCCGTACCATACACGACACACTTTCGCATGCTGGTTTTTACCGGTAGCCGCAAACCCGTCTTTTATCGCTAACCAGATGGGGCACGTACATGCGCAGATGGTGTATGAAATCTATGCTACATGGATAGAAGAGATGAACACGAAGCTGACGCTTTGAAATCGTTTTCCTCACCCTGTGCCCCATTTGAGATCTGAGTAACGAATAGATGCAACAAAATCAAGAAATTAACAAGAAAGAACAGTACAACCTGAATAAACTGCAAAAGCGACTGCGCCGTAACGTGGGCGAAGCCATTGCAGACTTCAACATGATTGAAGAAGGCGACCGCATCATGGTTTGCCTGTCAGGGGGTAAAGACAGCTACACCATGCTGGAGATCCTGCGTAATCTTCAGCAAAGCGCGCCGGTGAATTTTTCCCTGGTGGCGGTCAACCTTGACCAGAAACAGCCGGGCTTCCCGGAGCACATTCTGCCGGAATACCTCGAAAATCTGGGCGTTGAGTACAAAATCGTCGAAGAAAATACCTACGGTATTGTGAAAGAGAAAATTCCTGAAGGGAAAACCACCTGCTCTCTGTGCTCTCGTCTGCGCCGCGGTATTCTGTATCGCACCGCGACCGAGCTGGGCGCGACCAAAATTGCCCTGGGCCATCACCGCGACGATATCCTGCAAACGCTGTTCCTCAATATGTTCTACGGCGGCAAGATGAAAGGTATGCCGCCTAAGCTGATGAGTGATGACGGTAAACATATTGTGATCCGCCCGCTTGCCTACTGCCGTGAAAAAGACATTGAGCGTTTCTCTCAGGCGAAAGGGTTCCCGATCATTCCATGTAACCTCTGCGGCTCTCAGCCGAACCTGCAGCGTCAGGTGATTGGCGACATGCTGCGCGACTGGGATAAGCGCTATCCGGGACGTATCGAAACCATGTTCAGCGCCATGCAGAACGTCGTCCCTTCCCATCTCGCGGATGTGGAACTGTTCGACTTTAAAGGCATCAATCGCGAGTCAGAAGTCGTGAACGGCGGCGATCTGGCATTTGACCGGGAAGAGATCCCGATGCAGCCAGCAGGCTGGCAGCCGGAAGACGATGACAATCAGTTTGAAGCGTTGCGTCTGAACGTGCTTGAAGTGAAGTAAGCGGTTAGCGTCTCAGAAACACCTCCTGAGACGCTTCATGCTTTATTTCAGCAGACGTACGCGGCAGGTTTTACCCTTAATTTTCCCGTTTTGCAGCTGCTTCCATGCCTTATGGGCAACCGCCTGGCGAACCGCGACGTAGACATGCGCCGGATGGACCGCAATCTTACCGATATCCGCCCCGTCCAGCCCCACATCCCCGGTCAGTGCACCGAGTACATCACCAGGACGCATCTTGGCTTTTTTACCGCCATCAATGCACAGGGTCGCCATTTCGGCCTCCAGCGGCACAAGGCTGACGCCGGCTGGGGGATTCATCCAGTTCAGCTTAATCTGCAGCATCTCAGAGAGAATATTGGCGCGCTGCGCCTCTTCAGGTGCGCAGAAGCTGATCGCCAGACCGCTGTTCCCGGCGCGCGCGGTGCGGCCAATACGGTGCACGTGTACTTCCGGATCCCACGCCAGCTCAAAGTTCACGACCAGCTCAAGCGATTTGATATCCAGGCCGCGCGCAGCGACGTCGGTCGCCACCAGCACGCGGGCGCTGCCGTTCGCGAAACGGACCAGCGTCTGATCGCGATCGCGCTGTTCAAGATCGCCATGCAGCGACAGTGCGCTCTGCCCGGCGGCATTCAGGGCATCACAAACCGACTGACAGTCTTTTTTGGTGTTACAGAACACCACGCAGGAGGCAGGCTGATGCTGGCTCAGTAATTTCTGCAGGAGTGGGATCTTCCCCTGCTGCGAGGTTTCAAAGAACTGCTGTTCGATGGCGGGCAGCGCATCTACGCTGTCGATTTCAATGGTAAGAGGATTTTTCTGCACGCGCCCGCTGATGGCGGCGATAGCTTCCGGCCAGGTTGCGGAGAACAGAAGCGTCTGGCGATCGGCCGGTGCGAAACGGATCACTTCGTCAATGGCCTCGCTGAAGCCCATATCCAGCATCCGATCGGCCTCATCCATCACCAGCGTTTGTAGCGCATCCAGCGAGACCGTGCCTTTTTGCAGGTGATCGAGCAGGCGTCCCGGCGTCGCGACAATGATGTGCGGCGCATGCTGCAGCGAATCACGCTGGGCACCGAACGGCTGCCCGCCGCAGAGGGTTAAAATCTTGGTGTTTGGCAGGAAACGTGCCAGGCGACGCAGTTCACCCGCAACCTGGTCTGCCAGCTCGCGGGTCGGACACAGCACCAAAGACTGGGTCTGAAAAAGCGCCGCATCGATATGCTGCAACAGGCCAAGGCCAAAGGCCGCCGTTTTCCCACTGCCCGTTTTCGCCTGCACGCGCACGTCACGGCCCTCAAGAATGGCGGGTAAGGCGGCCGCCTGAACAGGCGTCATCGTGAGGTATCCCAACTCGTTGAGGTTAGCGAGTTGGGCATCGGGCAGAACATTCAGGGTAGAAAAAGCGGTCACAATTGTCTCTCGTGGTGATCTTTGCGGTCAGATGGCGCGTATCCTCGCAGATCTCGCGGTCCGATGCGACAATTTAATCGGTTCTTCATCGGGCGGCGGGTCGGGCATCGGCTGGGGACGCGGGATGGGATCGGGCATAGGTACCGGATCGCTGGGGATAGGATCGGATTGACGCGATTGTGGCAGTAGCAGAGCGTTAAGGATGCTCATCATTCCCTCCATAATTTGCTGTCATCCCTTTTAGGGTAGACGCTCAGAATCAGGAGGCAAAAAAAAGCCGACTATGAAGTCGGCGTCGTACGAATCAATTGTGCTATGCAGTAATTCAAAAAAGGAAGTAAGACAATATGGAGCGCAACGCCCATCGCTTGACGTTGCATTCACCTGCGGGAGCAATATTGCACCTAACGGGGTAGATGTTTATTGACTTCGCTCAATTAAAAGAGCGTTTTAATCCCGGAAAAAGATGGAAAAAGCGTAAATTTACAGCCATTTACTACGATGCAACCACCATGCAACACCCCCAATCAAAACCACTAACATGACGCAAAACGTGGTGAAGCCATAGTGATATTCACCGCCGGGGATCCCTCCGAGGTTTACGCCAAACAACCCCGTCAGGAAGGTACTCGGTAAAAAGACCATCGCCATCAGCGACATGGTGTACGTTCTCCTGGCTAACGACTCCTGCATCACCTGGGCTATCTCATCCGCCATGACTGCCGTTCTGGCAATACATGAGTCAATCTCGTCCAGTCCACGTCCGAGCCGGTCAGCGATATCCTGCATTCTGCGGCGCTGATCGTCGTTCATCCAGCTCATGCGTTCGCTGGCCAGCCGCGCATAAACGTCGCGCTGAGGGGTCATATAGCGGCGCATCACGATGAGCTGCTTACGCAGCAGCGCCAGAAAACCACGTGGGGGGATTTGCTGATCGAGCAGGTTATCTTCCAGATCGATGATTTTATCGTGAAGTTCTTCTATAAACTCGCTGGCATGATCGGTCAGCGCATCACACACATCCACCAGCCAGCTGCCGCAATCCGTAGGTCCGGTGCCCTCTTTCAGATCGTTAATGACGTCATCCAGCGCCAGCACTTTTCGCTGGCGGGTGGAAACAATCAGCCGTTCATCCATATAAACACGCATTGCCACCAGCTGATCCGGACGCTCATCCGTACTGCCGTTTATACAACGCAGCGTAATTAACGTCCCCTCACCCATCCGGCTGACGCGGGGTCTGAGACTTTCTCCCGCCAGCGCATCCCGAACGTTGTTAGGCAATAGCGGCGTAGACGCGAGCCACTCGGCGCTGTCCGGGTGCGTGTAGTTGAGGTGCAGCCAGCATGGATGTTCGCTGTCGATGTGATCCTGATCTTCAAGCGGCCTTGCGCCGCCTTGTCCATCAAACACCCATGCAAAAACTGCGTCAGGTACGTTAACCTCAGACCCTTTAATGCTCTCCACAGCGCCTCCACCGTTTTATCTCTTTCGGTGTCAGTCTAGCTTTCGCCGAGGGTTAAGCAATAATTATGTGAGGCATCGTCCTGAATACGTTCAGGAATTCACCGCCCATTCGCGGCTTCTTAACGCATTGTCAGTCTGGAACTCATTTTCCAGACGGAAATTGCGTGTTCTTGTCTGGAGCTCAATCACCTGATTGCGCAGCACATCTGACGATCCATTGAGTTCCTCAACCATCGACACGTTGCTCTGCGTTACGCGTTCAAGCTCTGATAATGCCTGCGTAATTTGTGAAATACCTTTTTCCTGTTCTGATGTTGAGGCGGATATTTCATCCATCAGTCTGCTCACATTGCCCGAACCGGTAACAATGTCATGCATGTTTTTTTCGGCTTCAGAGACCACGTTAACGCCCTGCGTCACGTTATGGCTGGTAACTTCAATCAGTGACTTAATATTTTTTGCCGCTTCGGCGCTACGATGCGCCAGGCTTCTCACCTCACCCGCAACCACAGAAAACCCTTTACCATGGTCGCCCGCTCTTGCCGCTTCAACGGCGGCGTTAAGCGCCAGAATATTGGTCTGAAAAGCGATACCGTCAATCAGCGAGATAATCTCTGTCATTTGCTGGGCGCAGTCGGTAATCGACTGCATATTGTTCGCGACCTGCCCCATTAATTCTCCGCCTTTACGCGCCTGTAACGTCGCGATATTCGCCTGCTCGCTGGCTAAACGGGTATTGTCGGCATTATTTTTTGTACTTGCAGCCATCTCTTCCATGCTGGCTGCCGTTTGCACCAGCGAAGCTGACTGCTGTTCTGTTTTGACGGAAAGCTGCGCGCTGCGTGAAGAGAGTTGATCTGACAGGGTCATCGCGGTTTGCGAGGAGGCGCGGATCTCACGGACCAGCGTTGCAATGTTGCTGGAGAGACTATTAATCCCCGGGATCAGACGTCCCGCACAGTTGTTGCCAAATTCAGGTATCGACACGCCAAGTTTGCCTGACGTCACTTCTTCAATACTTTTTTTCACCGTATTGATCGGCGTCACAAGATATTTGGTCATGTACGCCCAGAGTAAAAATAAGGCGATGAATTGTACAATTATGACTGCAATAAAAAGCGAAGAATTCCGTGAAAATAGCGCTATAACTCCATCACTTACCAAAAATACACATAAAAGGAAATAGACAATGAACGTTCTGACACTAATATTTCTTAGCATACGTTTTCCTGGGACATTATATTTTGGTTGGCATTAAGGGTTATAGCATTGCCATACGAATTTGTCCTCACGTTCGTCGCTGGTTTGTTGTTTTGCAGTTTGATTTGCGCAGTTTTACTTAAGGCGGATAAAAAACATGTTATACGCTAAATATCTGGCTTATCGTTGGGTTACTGATACCCCTTCAAAAACGGTAATTATATATTTAAGGAGGGGTACTGTAGGGCGCCGGTGTTTAGTGGTACTTAATAAGTTAACGTAGTTAATATATATTAACTACGTTAATGCGCGCTCCTTCCGTTAGGGTGACTTACCTTCAGGCCAGACAGTCGATAGCCTGGAAAAAACAGTCCTCAGTCATGAGGATATTCTCTTTTGCACTTTGATGCCCGCGACGAATATACCAGCCTGTTTCAGGCGCCATGCTTAATTGGAATATCCTCGCCCCCGACAGACTATCGGGGACATTAATACTCATCGTCACACACCCCTTCTCCGGCCCCCTGATCACCTGTTCTGGCATAATGGTGACGCTGCGATCCCCATTTTGCAAAATGATCGTCGTAATGGCATAACGACATATACCGCTACTGAGGCTGTAGCCAACCGTACTTAAATCGGTGATATGTTTTTTAGATAAAAATATTTCAATACCAGAACCTTCAAACCATGTAATGATTTGCTGCGCAAGATCCTCCATCCGCTCACAAAACGCCCTGACTTCGGCCTCAGCCGTATTAACATAGATCGGTTTGTCCCCGATGCTCTGCTGCACTTTCTTAAAAAAACGCTCTCTTGCTGACATGTCAACTCCGTGTTTTTCGCCAGTCACATTATTCTTTTTGGTGCTTCAGCAAGGCATAGCTGGCAATCAACTGCTGAAGATGCTGTTCGGCCTGGTTTAGCTGCGCTGCTGACACGGGTTGCCCGGCAGGTAAAATGGAAAGCAGACGAAGCTGCTCCTCAAGCGGAACGGTATGGCTGAAGGACTGCGACATGGCAAACACGGCTGATTTCAGTTCGCTGACCGTCATGTACTTCCCCTTCTGTTCATCCAGCGCGTTTAGCCTGTTCGTCAACTGCTGTAACTGCGTCATTCCCTGATGCCAGCCATTCAGCTCTGACTCTGCAAGTCCGGCAACGCTAATCTGCTTGTGCCACTGTTGCGCCAGGGGTTTGGCCTCTTCAGGCCACAGCGTCAGCGCCTGCTGCACCAGACGGTCGCCGTAGCTTACTGCCCAGTCTGGTTTCAGGTGTAAAAGCTGCGCTAACAGCTGCTGTGTCTTGCTGATCCCCGGTTCAGGTGGCGGTGACGTTTGTTGCAGCGCCTGCAACTGTGCTGTAGAGAGTCCATCAGGTAAAGGAGTCAGGGACGCGGCCAGCTGAGTTTGTACTGAATCTGGCGCATGCATCGTCTGCCATCCCACTGCGACAATGCTGGCTGCCACCAGCATGAACAACATACCCGCAGCAAATGGCTTCCACTGCTTCGCGGGTACAGGAGGCTCTTTATTCGGCAACGGCTCGGGCTGAACCACATAGACCCATTTACTACGCTCTGTCGGTTCTATGAGGTGAAGTTCCGCGGCCCCCACCGTGTTACCCGGCAGACTTACGCCCGTATTTTCGCTGTTTTCCAGACGCACTGCTGCGTTCTGCATCATCGTGCGCAGGGCATCAAGCTGAGCAGCATGCTTAAGTTCGAGGCGCTGCAACATGTCACTCAGAGCGTTCAGATTCTCCTCAGCCTGATAAAGTTGTCCTAAATCGGCATACGTCAACGTTAGCGTTCTCACCACCTGTTGCAGGCGTTTGCTCAGTGCGCTGAGGATTTCAACTCGCGCATGGACAGGCTGTGGCCAGAGGCTACCCCACTGACGGACGACCAGTGCAGCCAGTAGCGCCAGCCCTTCATTCATGCCGTAGAGGCCGGCGAGATGCGTGCGGGCGAGCGTATACCAGGCAGCCGTTTGTAGCTCCACACCGTTATGCTCGAACAGTGACAGACAGAGCGTTTCCGCGTGTTGCCAGTTAACATCCGGGCGTGCCGGATGGGTGAGCTTATTCATTTCTTCGCGCAAGGCAGCGTAATCCGCAAGCGTGCGCGGATCCCCGCCGGTTTTAAGTTGGCGTTCAGAATTTATTGTCATAACTGTTTTAACCTGAGTAATAACTAGATGGCGGCTCGTGCATCGAGGTATTGCTGTTGTTTCAGATGACGGATTAATACCCTGCCCTCGGGCATAAATTCCGTGCCGTAGCGCACCAGCCCCACCCCCTTCAGCTCCGCGTCAATGGCGTAGCGGAGTTCACCGGGCTGAATCTGTTCCTGCATCACCACGTTAATCCGGCTCAGGCGCGGCTCGTATTTCAGCAACACAGCCGACAGTGTGGTAATCAGCTGATGGGCGGTACCGGGCATTCCCTGGAGGATTTTTGTCATATCCGGCAGGCCGTAGTCCGGCAGGTGGGCCAGCGTACCGGCGCGGCAGTTGAGGATGCGCTGCATGTTATCGAGTACTGATAAAATCACCTGATTCTGTTCGCTGACCTGGTTGAGGCTCAGGCCACCTGAGAAATTGCCGCTCAGCATTTCATACAGCGATGGCGTATTATGTCCCTTAGGCATCAGTCATCCTTCAATGGCTGTAACGTCAGGTGGTTATTCCCGGCCTCCAGAATGCGCGGCTTATCCGGATCGAGATCTTCACGTTTTAGAACCTGCTTCCAGGTATTGTTTACCAGGTCCGGGTGACGAAACAGGCCGACTATCGCGACAAACTGCGTTTCTTCTTCCATTGGCATATCAAGATTTGTATCACCGCCCGGTTTTACGACCACATCGCGGGTCGCCATCAGGTCGGTTTTCAGAATAGTTTCGCCATCGTTCAGTAGTTGCTGGTAAACCGTTTTATCGAAGATTTTACGGTCTTTCAGCTGATAGACACGAACTACCACCGGCTCGGAGAGTGAGTTACTTTCGCGGGAATCGGTGTTTAGCGCTTCACGCGCCGTGAAATCCAGGTGCAGCATCTTAATTTTTTTGTAGAACACGGCGTTAAATGCCGATTTGGTGCCATCGGTGATACCCTGCGTCATCCCGCACCCCGTCAGGCTGAACACCAGCAGTGCAGGCAACCAGCCTGCGGATTTAATCAAACTTGTACGTAACACGTCGGTTTCCTTGTTGTGGTATTGCCGGCTTCAGGCCAGTGTAATAGCCCAGTTCCGTCGTAAAGGTCGGTGGGATATCGTCTTTAAGTTCCCCCTCATCAGCACCCAGCACGCCGTTCATCCCGAGCCAGAAAGGGCCTTCGCCAAGCGGCGGAACGGCCAGCAGTCGGGTCCGTGTGGTCAGGGTGATCTTTGCTTTAAAACGCCAGCCGAGCCAGACACGAAGCATCACCAGAAAGTCCTGATACAGCAGACCGTCCGGCTTCCAGCCCTGTGCCTCCTGTTCATTATCCGTTGTAAGCGCAACCAGCAGTTGGCTACCCGCATCCATCGCTTCGTCACCCAGTGGCGTGTTGCCGTCCAGCAGAAAATCGTCATCACCGTAAAAGCCCAGCGGCTGACCCATTTCCACCGGCCGCAGGCAGTATGGACTGACCTTCACGGTGGTATCCGGGGCCAGCAACGTCACCAGCGCCTGCATTCCCTCCTGAGTTTTGCCCGGTTGCTGTAGAACACCCAGCAGAGCCAGAAAACGGGATACCGGTGTGGCGATGTGGTCTGCTGTGCCGGGAATACCCAATCCCACCAGGCCCAGCAGTGACTGCGAGATGCTGTCCGTACCACCGGGTTCAAAGGTGGCCGGATAAGAGTATTTACGCCAGATACGGTAAAACTGCGTCAGAATGCGATGGCTGAAAATATCCAGAAAACCCTGTAGTGCGTCATGCCCTTCCCGACGCTGAGCGATGTCATCGAGATACGCCATCGGCAGGGGTGAGTCGACACCGTACATTCCCATAAAGGTCGTGAGGATAAGTGGTGGCCGGCTGTCATCATCTTCATCATACTCCACGGCTTTCAGCTCACTGGCCGGAAATCCCATGCCCGGATGCGGGGCAAAGCGTACCGGGTCATCGCCCGGGTGACTGGTCGAGCCCATCAGCGGCCTGCCCGGGTTACGCTTCTCCAGCAACTGGCATAAACGGTAAAAGTTAATACGATGCAGGTCGGCTTCCAGCAGTGGGCTCAGCCGGGAATGCGGCGGTTGTGCTTCTCTTCCCATTCCAGGCGTTCTCCGGTCGGTTGCAGAATGATAATCAGGCGGTTAAACAAATAGATGTCAGTGTATAGCGCAAAGAATCGGCTCATCATCTCGCCAAATAAGCAGATGTCGCCGCGTCCGGCAAAGCCATTGCTGTCCAGCGTGACTTCAATCTGCACGCCACGGACCAGGTAGCCCTGTTCAAAGCGCTCCGTTTCACTGTGCTTCACCTCGAGGATGGCTTCCAGACGGCGACGGTTCATCTCGCTGTCGGTCCATTCATACAGCGCCAGGGTACCGCGCAGCACGTCGGCATTATCCATCATCGACAGAAATCCGCTGCCAAGGTGACTCAGTACGCGCCAGTGAAAACGGTCCTGCGCAGGTGGGTAACAAGGCAGCGTCGGCGCACACAGGTTGCGCACGGCAATGCTGACCGAAGTGGTTTTCATCACCGTATCAAGCACGGTGCTTTGCAGCGCACGTCGTGGCAGTTGACCATTGGTGCCGGTGAGCGTCAGCGACAGGCTTTCGTCTTCCGGGACGGTATGATTATCAAATGCTTCGCCGCCAAGGATGAGCCAGGTGTTATGCAGGCCGGACGGACCGCGGCGCACGCGGGTGTGGTAGTAATATTCCGGTGCTTCATGACGCATCATTCCTCCCTTATGACGGAAGCTCGAAAACGGCACGTAGGTGTGCTGGCTCGATGACATCACCGAATCCACGGTATATATCTCGGTATGGCCATCCTGCACGCGCATCGGGCGCAGCATGTATTCGGTTTGCAGAGAATTGAGCGTCAGCGGATCGGATTCCAGCGGGAACAGGTTAATGACCGGCACGCAATTCAGGCGCAGGTGCTTTTCGGTAAAGCTGAAGTCATGCTCCCAGCGTTCCGCCAGCACCACGTCGATTTCAAACCACGGGATCTCAGCCGGAAAGACCACGCTCTCCAGCCCGCGCAGCCCCGTAAACATGAATTTCTCGCGAAAGGTGAAGTACTCCAGCAGCAACTGGTAACCGCTGAAACTGCTGTCCCCCTTCGGCCACAGCCTGTCATCATCACCAAACCCCAGTGCGGTGAAATACCCGTCCATCGGCCTTCTGTCCATGTCGCCCGGCATGCGCAGCCACAGACGCGCAGTATTCATGGTAAAAGCTTCATGCATAGCGCAGGCCAGCGGTGCGTCAGCGTTGAAATAGAACGGGATCTGGCTGAGATCGACACGGCTCCAGTCAGCAAGATGGCTACAACTGAAGCGCAGGCTGATGACAGAGCGCCCGTCAGGATCAGTCGACAGGCGGGCATGCTCCAACGCCAGTGGCTGAAGGGTTATCTCTTTAGTTGTGGTGTAGCGACAACGCGTGCCTTTTTCACCGATCGGCCGCGAATTGACCTCGAAACCTCTGGCAATACGCATCGGTTCTTTCATCTCACGCCAGACAGGAGTGAACTCCACCACCGACATCGAGGGAATAGTGCGCAGGTAATGCGGCCATAGCAGACTGACCAGCCCTTCAGTCAGTTCAGGCAGGTCGTCATCAAGCTTCTCACGCAGGCGGCCCATCAGAAAGGCAAAGCCCTCGAACAGTCGCTCCACGTACGGGTCGCGCGCGCCCGCTTTATCGAGATTGAGCATTGCCGCCTGTTCAGGGTGAGCGCGGGCAAATTCTTCGCCGGCTTCCAGCAGGTAGCGCATTTCAGCGTCGTAATAACGCAGGGTTAAGTCGTCCATAAGAACCTGAATATGTGTGTTTTAAAGGTATGTCAGTCGCTTTACCCGCAAAGTACCGCACAGCCTGCCGGGTCAAGGGCAATCAGGCCCGCCAGAAGCTGGTCCATCTCTGGCTGAAGCCGTGACTTATCGGTTTCACTGCGGGCGGCTTTCATACGCAGCAGCCTGAGGCGGCGCGATTTCACTTCAAACAACAGCGCTGGCGTCCACTGAGTGAGGGTGATGGCCTGTGCTGCACCGTCAAGCTCACCCAGCAGATGCAGCGCCAGTTCATTCTTACCCTTCTGCTCAGCCACACGTGCCATCAGCAGACGCACCAACCATTTGTCTTTGGTGGTGTCGGTACCCGGGCGCGTTTGCAGCCAGTGGAGTGTGGCATCCAGACCATCCGTGTCAGCTTTCTCCAAAGCTTCCGGTTCAAGGGCCAGAATATCGTTGCCAGTTTCACTCAAGGCACTGACAGACTCATCCCGCCAGTTGGACATCTCGTCCTGCACGCTCTGGTTTATCCAGTGCAGCGTGACCTCATCAGCAAAGGGTGTGCCGTCATTGAAGGCCAGCGTTTCAAGTCCGGGAAGTCGCCTCAGCAGCCCTTTCAGGTCAGCGGTAATGATATCGGCCAGCACATCCTGGCCTGATTTAATCAGGGCCTGATGGATATACCACTGCAAATCCAGCCAGAGATGATTGGCGCCACGCGAGAAAGTGCTGTCCGCTTGTTCCAGTATCTCCAGCCAGCTCTGTTGCAAATACAGCCGTTTGAGCATTGCCCGCTGGTCAGCCCGCGGCGGTTCGATGCGCGTTTTCCCTTCGGCATCCGGTGCCGGGATTGCTCTTAGCGTGTCGTGACGCAGACTTTTCATCAGCCGGTGTGCGGCAAGCCAGCCATCAGGTTGCTCACGCAAATATCCCGTCAGGGTTCGGGCCTGAGCCAGCAAATCCTGACCGGACGTGATGCGGCTCAGCACTGGCGCGTCCTGTTCTGCCGTGTGAGATGCCGACTGCGGGCGTGTCTGACTGCTGGCGTTCTGGGGTATTACCGCATCCACGCCACCGGCTTTCATCAGGCGGGCTCCCAGCGCGCTGTACAGGGCACTCAGATCTGGACGTGACGCTTCAGGCTCAGTTTCAAGACTGTCTCGGATGAGCAGCAACGCACCGGTCGTACGCTGGGCATCGTCGCGTACCACTTCTGGCCAGAGTAACAGGCTGTCAAGTAGACGAGAGCCTGCGAGCCACTCCAGCGCCGGTTTACGGCTTCGCTCGCGCTGTGGATGGAGCTGTGTTCCATACTGGGTTAGTAATCCCGCCAGTAACTCAAGCCCTTCAGCAAACCCGGTTTCACCGTCCTGGTGCAAGCGCGCCCAACAATAGTAAATAGCAACCCGGACATCTTTGGCCTCTGTGGTCAGCACCTTTTCAGCCAGCTGGCAAATCAGCCCGGTATCAATGCCGGAAAGTTTATTGACCTCCTCCCGGATACGCTGGAAATCATCGTCATAACCCGGGTCTTCTCCTGTAGGATTGATCTCACTGATAGGGGTAAGCCAGCGCTGCCAGCTTTCCATACGTGACTGCGCCTGCTGTCGCAGCAAGGTTTCATCCGCCTGGCAGGCAACAACCAGATTCAGCAAAGCGTCCATTATTCGACTCCGTCCATGTCACTGTTTTCTGTGTTGGTCATCAGCGCCTGCGCCATAGCCGCGCTGTCGACGCTGAATATTTGATCTGGCAGCGTAAAACCCCGCAGTGCCAGTAACGCCAGCGGCCCACTGCCCAGTTGTGAACGCAGTACCCACTGTAGGGTCCGACCATCCGGGGCGGTAAAACTCATCATCCACTGACTGCGGTCTAGCTGCTCTCTCTTACTTTCATCCAGCCAACGAATAAAGCCCCAGGTTCCGCTGTAATCACCAAACAGACGTGCGCCCGCATTGACGGTGGTCCATGTCAGCATGGTTCCGGGCTTGTAGGTGTCACCAGGCCAACGGAAGCTCTGCCAGTCTGCCATCTGGTTGAAGTAGTGCAGCTTTTGTCCATCAATAGTCAGTTGCGTTTCTACCACCTGCGGTACCGGACGCGCCTGTAGCTCAAAACTGATGCCCTGACTGCCGTCGGTAAATAAGATATCCGATAGCTGGCTGAGCTGATTAATCGCCCGCAGGAAGGCTGGATTAAAGCTCAGCCCCTGGCTATTAACCTTATCCGGCACCCACTGGCTGCCCTCCTTATGCAGCACACCGCCGAGTTCCGCGGTCAGGAAGCGCTCAATGCGTCCGCTGTCCTTACGCACAAACTCAGCCAGCATTGGCAGAGAGGAATCACTCTTGCTGATCGCGAATGGGAAACGTCCGTCAAATGCCGTATGCCAGTTCGCCACCACGGAGCGACTCCATTTGTCATTCAGGCTCGCTGCCGATGGCTGAAGCACAGTTTCCCAGGCCTGGGTCAGTGGCTGCACAAACATGGTGCTGCCAAAACCACTCCACTCTTCGCCCAGGCTTGCAGCAATCAGGCTGCCGTACTGCTGGGTGTCGGTCAGATCCACACTTTTACCCTGGAACACGGTCTGCGCCAGGCTCTGCATCATTTCCTGAGGGTCAGAGGCGCTGGCGACCTGTTGCAGACGCAGACGCACACGGGTGATACGGGTAAGATACGTTTGCAGGCTCAGTGAGTTGTCAGCCGACATAACGTTGCTGCCTTTGTTTTTACCCATAAGTGCCAGCAACGGTCCAAAGGTTTCATCCAGTGGGCCCTGCGGGCCTGAGGCTGACTGGTCAATTACCGGTTTGTCCTTCCCGCCTACCAGGTCTTTAGCCGATTTGATGATGGAGTCCGACAGGCCTTCACTCTTCTGGCCGGTCTGCCCCTGCCAGGCGAGGGTGTTCATCAGGGCAATCAGCGGTGACTGGCGAACATCACTCATCAGCGTCAGCTGGTCGGTGACGTCTGCAATATTGTTTGCCGGATTAAGTTGCAGGCTGTTGAGGAAGCTCAGCCAGCTACCGGCAAAGTCGGTGAAGTAGCGTTCCGTCAGACGTGCTTTCAGTGCTTCCGGCGACAGGTCTGAGGAGACGGCTTTCCGGCTGTCGCTCAGCACCCAGTCAATTTCATCGCGGCGGGAGTTTGCCGCTTTCTCAATGGCCTGCTGAATACCACCCTCCCAGGCCTGACGGGTGAACATGCCCGGCACCACCTCATCGGTGGTAAACAGGCGACGGGCATCGGTACCGCCGGTCATGTCCTCCAGAGACACATCGGCGAAGTTGCGACGCACGGATTTGAGCATGTTCTCGTAAAGCGTACTTTCCGCGTTGCGCCGTCCAATTTGCTGCAACAGCACCTGGCGGCTCTGGCTGGCCAGTTGCGCATCCGGTGTGGTTTTCCACTGTGGCTGCGCTGGCAGTTCGGTGATGTAGAAAGCCCATAAATCCGGTGACAGGCTTTGCCACAGGCCAGCTGAGATGCCTAAACGCGTCGGCTGCACGGTTTTCATGGTTTGCGCGTAGAATGCACCATCAGCTTTATCCGGACGGGACATCATCAGCCAGGCTTTCAGCTGATCATAACCCGGTTTCGCCATCTGTGTCCGCTGGTCGCTGTTGGGTGCCGAATTGACCAGCGCAATGAGCTTCTGCTTAAGCGCTTCATTTGCCGGGTCACGTATCAGACGGTTGTTCGCCACCCCGTACCAGGGCAGCATTGCGTCAAGCAACTGCTGATCATGGTCCAGACCAAAGCGCTGATACCATGGCGCGCCGTCCTGAATATGGTGCAGCAGGCGACCGGCATCATTACGCAAAGCATGCAGGGCCGTCAGCTGGTAATCCGATACAGAAGGGTGCTCCACCAGAGCATGAGCCTGCTGTGCAACAGAAACTATTTGTGACCGGTTGACCGCAAACGACAGCAGCGTCCCTCCCCCCCAGACACTGATGATGGCCATCAGTGTCCAGGCCATCGCCCGTTCCCACGGCATACCGACACGACGGCCATGTACGCGGGTGCAGTCGTCGACAATCCCCTGCCAGGTTGCTGGCAGAGTCAGGGCATGACGCTGTGATCCATAATTCTCAGCGTCGGCTGTTCCCGCTGACATTCCGGCAGGTTTCTTCTCCGACAGGCTGAACATCAGACCACGCAGCGGGACGCGCTGCTGAGAAACAAAGAGCCATGGCTGCAACTGCTGAGCCCAGCGGGCAATAGCACCGTCGTTCAGGTGCTGGCTCAGGCGCAGCAGGAAGTCGTGGCTGCTGTTTTCCGCGACCTGACTCATCCCCTGCGCCCGCAGGGCTGGCAGCATCAGTTCCAGCTGGCGGATTACATCGTCTTCTTTTGCGCGTGGTGGAAAGCTTGCACCTACCGCCTGCTCAGGACGCGTACTCTGCGACCAGTGACTGCTGCACAGTTGCCACAGCCAGACCGGAGCGGAATAACGCAGCAGTTCGCTGATTTTTTCCAGGCCGCGTAAATCGCTGTCGCTGATATGTGGGGTCAGCTTAAGCGACTCGGGCAGTAAACGGATAATCCCGTCCAGCGGGCGCCCGCGGCGTAGTTTACGCAGCGCTGTGTATTTTTCGCGGTCAGGCTCCGATGCCAGGCTGCCGCCGTAAATCAGCACGGTGCGGTTGCCTTCAAGCCACTGCTGCTTTTGCAGGCCGGGTAGCAGTTGCTCAATCGCGGCTTCATCCCCGGTGATCAGCAGCAGGCGGATCTTGTTTTGCCAGAAGAAGCTATAGCGTCGGCATAAATGAGCTTTTACAGGATCCTTTTTACTGGACTTTTTATAGTTATTAAGAACATTAGCTGTGACGGACTTCCCTCCCGCGATATGCTGAAAGCGATACTCTTTTTGATGGAACCATACACCGAAGTTCATCAACATCAGGAACACAGAAATTAAAAACATGCATAAGAACCAAAGGCTCACTTTTTCTTTTGAGGATACCCATCCAAAGATATCCCCATAGTAGTAACATCCTATAAAAGTCAGTACACCAAAAATAATGAGACAGGATACAAGGCCAATCACTCTCCATTTTGCCGAGGTGTTCAATTTAATGCTCCTTGCTATTATCAAATGGCTTAATGACATTTAAAAGGTATTCATCACCAACGCCAGTGACCATTAAAACCGGCTCATTGTTTTTTTCTGATATGAAAAGTGCCAGAGCAAACACCAACCAAAAATGGTGCTCATTTAAATTACCCAGCATCAAATTTAAATACATTCTCTCACACTCCCATTCAACATTCATAGATAAAGATGAGAGTCTTAATATCCCCGAAACTTCTGAAGCTTCCTCTGCACTCATATTGCTAAAAAGTACTCTTGTCGTTTTAAGGACATCTGACTGGTAAGTCATCATGTGGATGACCTCTTGTTTGGTGAGATTTTTGTTGCATACCATTGGTCGCAAGGCTATACCGTTATTGGCTTTTTCAGGTGGTTGCTCTTGATGAGTCACCAGCAATATTGAAGCGAACTCTGTTGAGTTAGGAGGGTATTTTTCAAAACTTTCAATGTTTGCAGATATTATTATTGACACCCGATTTTTTGAGATGTTGGATAATGTATCAAATTCCTGCCCTAATGCTTTACTCCAACAGTAATAATTACGCAAGCAATTTTCATCAAACCCGATCGCAGCCCAGCACTCTTTAAATATTGAGAAAGTAATATAATTACTATCATAGGTAAATATAACATCAAATATACATGATTCACTCAACCGTAACAGCCTTGTTCTGACAGACGCCAACAGTTCGTAAATCAGTTGTTCTTCAGTATATAAATCATCGTTATGGCCCCGTAGTTTCAATCGCTGGTTATTATATATTTCAACCGAATGAGACATTGCCATATCGGTTTGCGATATTACAGAAGGGAGAAACGCTTTATAAGCGGAAACATAAAATTTTTGACTTGCCCATTCAGTCCAGTCTTTCCTGACCAATGCTGCTTCGCGCTCTCTTGCTTCGAATGCCGACAAACACAAACCATGGTAATAGGTTCTAACGGGAATTATGACAGAAAAAGCTAGGGGCACCGAAAAAACCAACAGGGTAAGTAATTTTAACAACTCATTATCTTCAGCAGGCAAAATAATTTTAGCCCCAACCCAACTAACCACCACAGTCAACAAAATACTTATGAAAGAAAAAAACCATTTACTCCATTTAATTCCAGGAATCTTATCGACTGGAGGGATTATTTGTACAGGCCAATTCATATCATTCTCCATCATTGTTAACAGCACATTTTCTTTAAGAGAAAAAACTTCTTAACATGCCATACTGTCAATTATGGATTTAATATCTGAGTATGACTGAAGATCTTTACTGCGATTACTAAATATGATCTTCTTAAATACCTCATCCTGATAAAATAGTCGCTGCGCGCTCAACACGTCAAGCCCAAAATCAATAAGATCCTTAGCGGATGTAGAGAAAGTTGAATAATAATAATCCAGCGCAGGACTCAATAATTTCATCACATCACGCTCACTAAATTTATGCGGCATTCTCATTTTCCGATATGCTCGCAAAATATTATTAACAACTGAAATCCGGCCCATTTCGAATGCATTTTGCTCTGTTAATCCAAGTGAGTAGTTTAATTTTTTTTTGCATTTACCATCACCATTCGCCACCTGAGCTATTCCGCCTCCATCAATATAAGACCATGTATTAATATTGCTTAATAGCTGTTGCTTTTGCCATTTATCCAGCGTATACATTAACAAACCAAATACTGATGGGTCGTAATAGCGAAGTAATATATTACCAACTGATTGAATCGACTGTACGGCGGACAAAGCGACCTGTTCAGCAAGCTGCTCCCCAGTTAAATCCGTCGAAATCCACGCACAGACGCTGCGCCCTTCCCCGGACTCAAGTTTTTCTATTTTCAACTCATTCAATGAATTGTAAATACTATTCTTAAACAATTGGCCATCTCTCTCGCTGGAGGCACTAAGAGGGAAAAGGTAAAGTGGTAAAGCCCCCTGAAGTTCATCCTGGCGGAATGTAACAGGGTAAGATTTATATTCTCTAAGAATACTGGGCAAAAAAAGTGATGAATGATACTGTTCTAAAGATGCATCTATCAGTAGAAAACATTTCCCATTTTTCCCAAAAGCAGCATTGGTAATTTCTTCATGTATATCGTTAAAAAATATACCATCCATAATCAACCCCACCAGAATAATATCAGAAACACATTTCAATTAATTTATATTTATGACTTTCATAAAACATCATTATCTTATTCATATTGAGCCGCCCCCTCTCAGTAGCGATAGCAATTTTCTCCTGAATAGGTAAATTTCAAACTTGGGCATGCTGGTTTACCTTGATTCCTGCCGGGGGCAACCAAAATAACAATGTTTTTTTTCTGTCTAGTAGTAAAACCAGCCTTCATCTGAATAAATGAATTTCCCACTGGGACAGGCTGGTTTGCTTTTATCACCCGGCTCATACCACTTCCCATTATCTTTTAGTTGCTGCTCATGTTTTTTTGTTATTTTATTGAGATTGATTGTTGCAACACGTCTCATCCCCAGCAACTGAAATATCTCCTCCGCCAGTTTGCAGCGTGTTGGCGCACAGGCTTTATATGCAAAGAATGCAATCAACCCCGAAATTACAGAAGACACCACAAAAGCCATTACCAGGAAAAGATAAAACCTCTCAAATAAAGAGACACCATTTGGATTTCCTTTTGAGAGAGAGATAAATACACATACAGAAACAAAAGCCACCATCAATATGGTGATTAGAATGAACATATTTTTAATGCGCCACAACATATGCGCAATATGCCCCATATCACATTTCGGACATACTGACACTATCCGCTCTTCCGGTAACGCAATGGCATAGACCTCATAATGGTCATGCTGCCACTCAACAATCATGTCCACATCATCGCCAGTCTGAAGTCGGGTGACACCCACCCAGCCGCGAAACGGCTGGCCATTAATCATCCCCTGCACATATTCCGCCGAATCATTCGATGACTCGCTTTCAGCCATCATTACAGCCCCGACACCCGGGTTCCCTGCAACTATCGCTGCAGCGGCGGCAGCTCCGCGCTGGCCATCTGATATCTCCGGCAACATGCTGGTCCGGTAGGCAACTGCATCAAAATACTCCCGAAAATATTCGCTACGGAAAGACTGCAGTTTCCCTGATATTTTCTCCAGAGGACCATAAGGCGGCAATACCGGCGGCGGCGGAAGCTCACGTGTCCACGGCCTGCCGTTCATCACCTCAATCTCTCGCTTTGTACGCAGGTCTGCTAATTTTTCTGGCTCAACAAAACGGGAGCATATCTGCTGATTTTCAACTGAATTCATGAAATATCCTTTATCGCCCCTTCCAGGGCTTTATTCTGGTCTGTCAGACTGCGGTTGAAAGGTGCTGTACCGAACACGCATTTTCTACACCATATCTGAAGCTCATCGTCCGATATCCAGGTCACAACCACCTGTAACAAAGTTATCGCAACCATCACTTCCCAGGTCATCAGTACTGCAAGTATTCGGATCCCTAAAATTTCCCAAGCCAAAAAACCTGTAATTTTCCCAGCTACTTTTTTAGCTATCGGTTGACTAAACTGTTCCAGCAGAAGACCGACTGATTTTGTGACTGCCAGGACATCAACTGTTGTTTTAATAAGCAATACAGAGGAAAGTAAAAAACGATTGCTTTGCAACTCTTCGTAAGTACTTGCACCATCAGCAAACACCGAAATTAAAGACGCAGTTCCACCCGCTGCCGCCCCAACCCCCTTGACCCAGGCCACTGTAAGCTCACGCGCTTCCAGACCTTTTTCTATTGCCGGCAAAATAACCGACGTCCCCTGACTCACCATCGCCAGCCCGCTGGCCAGCAGGCTCGCCAGCGGCTTCTTTTCATCCCTTACCTGTCCGCACAGGTAGATAAAATCCATCGCATTCAGCACCAGCAACAGACTGTTTATTCCCGCCAGCCGGTATTCGGCCTTGCCCTTTTCTGATGCAAAGTGCTCTTCCAGCCTGCTGCTCATTCTCTGTTTAATCTCGGCGACTTCATTCCCGCTCGCCATAAAACGTCCACTGCGCCGTATACCTTCCAGCACCGTCTGACGTAACGCCGGGGCATCTTTCAGATACGCATTCACTAACGAGTGAACTTCTTCTGAAGGTATTCCCGCCCTTATCATAAATATCAGCCTGAACGCCGTGGTCGCCAGCTTCTCGCCTGCCTTATCCACCCGCAGAATGCGGCTTACCCTGTCTCCCACCGTGACGATAAACGCATCCGTGTTGAAGAGCTGTACTTCCAGTTTGCTGGCATTTTCCCTCAGCCCCTTCACGACACTGTTCATCGATTTCTGGTAATACCCCTCCAGCTTTTTCATATTGCTGACCTGCTGCATCAGGGCTGCCGTCATGGCGGTCGCCGTCAGAGGCGTCACGTCCTCGTCCTTTTTCCCTTTCACCGTCGCCAGATACGGCTCCAGCTCACTGATTAGCTGCGGGTTATTGGCCGCCACATGCCGCCACAGCAGATTCCCGCGATTTTTAGTGCTGTACTCATTCCACCAGCCGTCTATCTTTGCCGCCCCTGCCGGACAACTGTTGATCCCGTGCATGGCCATCCCCACCGCTGACTGGTAGAACAGCCCTGCCCGCTGTGCCTCGCAGTGGAAATCATCCAGCGTTGCCAGCAGTACCGGTGCACTGAGCCAGTTCACCACGCTGACGATACGCTTCTGGAAGATAGCGTTAACCGAATCAACCAGGTTCGTGTAGCATGTATCAAAGTTCGCCTGTCGGGTTGCGTTGAGCTTTTTCTGATAGGGTGCCCAGCTCCGGGCCCGGACTCCACTGAAATCCTGCGAGGGTTTAGGCAGATTTAACGCCAGCTCCTCATCGACCTGCGCCTGTATCGCGGCAACCCGTCGCTGGTGAGCAGCCAGCGGTTCGGGTGGACTCATCAGCACACTCTCCGGGTATGATGCCGTCACGTTCTGCGCATGCCAGTTTCTCACTAACCTGTCATCTGCCCTGATTTGTGCCAGCACATCAGGCTTACCCTGATACCTTTTCTCAAGCGCCTGCAGACGCGAATCCAGATATTCGTCTGTCAGCATGGGACCATCAGTTCTTCGTCTCCGCATTGCGTCCTCCCGAGATTCGGCATTGCTTTCCAGCAGCGTTCTGACGGCATCGAGATTTGTTTTGGTGGCGAACTCAAGCTCACGTTCCTGCAGAAACTGCGCCTGGCGCCCCAGCACATCCTGGCTCCATCCGTTAAGTTCATGAACAATCCCCACCGGATCCCAGAGTGGAAGCAGCAGCGGCGTCATCCCCTCACTTCGGTTTTCCATGGCCGTGACCGTCGCGTCTGCCATGCCACTGCGGTTTTTTGCCCACGGATACAGACTGGACTGCAGTTTCACCACATCATTATTAACCCGCCAGGGATCATCCACCGTCGGATCCCAGAGTGACGATGCCCGGCTGACGTTTACCACTTTCGCATCATCCGGACCAGGAAGCAGACCAGAAACAGAAGGAACCTGATAGTCCAGTACCTGATTCAGGCTTGCCCCGGTAACGTCGGTCCCTGTTTTTGTGCGCTGAGATCCCGCCACCGAAGGCATCACTTTCTGCATTCTCTCAGTGCGCTCTTCTGGCCTGGTGCGATACCGATCGAGCGTTTCCTGCTCCCACGGATACTGACTGAACGCAAACCACACATTGCCGCACTTATCCGGGGATTCAATGCTCATGAACTCGACGTTTTGAGCGATATGCTCGCCCGTTTCGCACAGCGCTTTATCCACCGGTACAGGATTAGACGCCACCTGTTGCAGCCACAGTGAGCCGTCCGGCGCAACGCTGTAGCACTGCCAGTAATTGGTGCCCTGCTTTCCTTTTTCATAAAAAACGTAAAGGTAGCCCTGGCGAAGCGCGCGGAGTGTGTACTTTTCATTACTGGCGAGCGTTACCCCGGTGATGCACGGATCATTCGCCCATCCCGGTAAACTAGCATTAATATTTTCCGGCACAACAGCATAGCGCACGGGCAGTACTGTCAGGCCTTTCGTTGTGCATAACCCCTGGCATGCCATATTCACATCCTTTTTTTAATTAAGCCTGTAAATAAAAAATTCTTATTCAACCAGTGAAAAAATTAGAGCCTGCGATCACTTTATGGCCGGAACATAGACAAAGCACACGGTCCTGATCCTGTACCAGAACTATGCCATTACTGACGATACCAACTGCAGTGGCCAGGATGGGAAATGTTCCCTTACAGACAGTACAGATGGCTTTGTCATTATTTTGTGCCACCTGTTTTCCATCACTAAAATAATTCGCAGTTGCAGTAATTATTTTCCCATTACTCGTCCTGTCACCTAAAACGGCTAATTTTGTAGTCATCTTTTTCCTCAAGTATTAGCTAAGCATCACCACAGCCCCTTGCTGTTGGGCTGCAGAAATTACTCCAGGTTTGCAACCAGAAGGTAGCGAAAGCGTTGAATTTAACGTCGCCGCAGACTGCTGTTGAACCGCAATACATTTCAACGTGACGTTTTTGCCAGTACCAACTTCAACCCCCGCGTCACTTAACCGTATAAATGCCCCCCCACAAACCAAAAGGATTTCTTTTTTGGCTGATATGACAACGCTGTTGTCAGAACTGGCAACAGAAAGCTTTTCTTTAGCAAATAAATTCAGCGCGTCCGACTGTGCCTGAATATCTACTTTGCCCTCCGAGGCATACATTTTTATTCCCAGTTTGTGTGCAAATAAGCTCAGAATATCGCCCACCGCCAGGGTTAATTTTTTGGCAATGCTAATGTCTGCATTTTGACCTGCGGTAACAATTAGATTCTCCCCTGCCGAGACTTGTATGCTCGCGGGGGTGACCTGCGCAATTCCTGAAGGGGCAGACAGAAGTAACGCTTGCTGCTTAAGATCGCTAAGCGTCTGATTCATTAATGTTGTTTGTTTCTCAAGATCGGCTAATTCCGCCTGGGCTGCTTGAGCAGCGTGACGTAATCCAGAAGTCACCTCTCTGGCAGCGTCAAGTTCTTTGAGCGCAGCTTGCATTTCACGCTGCAGTCCCTTCGCTTTCGCCTGCCCGTCCGCCGAGATGAATAGTCCTTTCTGCGCCCGGATGGCCCCCCAGCTGTCCGTCCTGAGCTCAAACCCCTCACCGCGCTGCTGTTTCTCGCTGTCGACCAGGTGGCCTAGATTCAGCTGGCTCTTGCCGCCGTACTCCGTGCTGACCTTGATATGCTCTTTCCCGCGCTCGTCGTCGAGGCGGATTTTGTTGTTCGCCGGCGTGCGCAGCACGTTGCGTCTGTAGTTGCGGATGGTGACGTGGTCGCCGTGCGCCGAGTCGTGCAGCACACCGGCAATGTACGGCCGGTCCGGGTTGCCGTCCTCAAAGCCAATCGCCACCTCGGTACCCGCCAGCAGCGGCAGGTGCAGGCCGTAGGTATTCCCGGCGTACGGCCGGGACTGACGGACCCACAGGCTCTCGAACCCTGTCTCCCAGTTCTCACGGTCAAACAGCATGTTGACGCGGTAGCGGCCGTCTTTATCGATATGCCCGTAGATGTCATTTTCAGTGGTACTGGTGACGCGGGCCGGTAAGGTACCGGCCATCACCGGACGTGAACCAGGTTCCGGGCGGAAACTGAAATCCGGACTGTCCGGGATACCGTCAAACCTGACGCAAAAGTCCGCATCACGCTGCGCATGGCTGTGCATCGCCGTGACAACCACGCCCTGCGCAAACACTTCTGCCACTTCGTACCCGCCGGTGACTTTCAGCAGCATACCCGGTGAAAGGGCCGGGCAGCTGGTGAAGGCAACGGTTTGCGTCTGGCCATTCAGGTAGCGTTCGTGACGAATGCGGGCATAAAACGCCCCGGACTCCGGGGCCGGGTTGCGGTCATACGCGCTGCCGGGTGTCAGGTAGTTATCGGCCCAGTGATAGGCCTCACCGTAGGTGGTGGTATCCCCGCCGGTTGCGTCAACCCGGGTGTTCATATCCTCCGAGGCCTGACGGTAGTTGTAGTCGCAGGTGCTGACCTCCTTCTGTACCACGTTATGGTGGCACTCCATATCCCACACCGAGTCCACCCCCTGTGCGTGCTGCCCTGACGGCGGCACCGACGGCAGAGTCAGGCCTTTCTCATACCCCTGCTGGCTGTCGTAAAACTCCACCACGTCGATGTTCAGTCGCGTGTCGGTGGTGAAGCGGAACCAGATACCGACCTCGCCCAGCAGGCGGGTGATAAAGTGCAGGTCGTCCTCAGCGTACTGCATCACCTGCTCACGGCGCGGATACTCTTTACTCAGTGAGAACAGGAAGTCCTGGCCGCGCATGCCGTGGCGCTCGCGCAGGATTTTCTCCACAATCTGCGGGACGGACATATCCTGGTAGACGGCGTTCTGGTGCGAACGGCTGAGCAGGGCCAGACGCGGCTCAAGCGTCACTGCGTAACGGGTTTCATCCTTTGAGGTACCCAGACGTTCAAAACCCGTGACCACGCCCTGAATCACCCGCACCGGCTGCTGTATTTTGATGCCGTAACCCTGGTCAACCGGGGCCTGAAGCGTCAGGGAAGCCGCTTTCATCAGCATCATCTCTTTGCTGATGGCATGGTCCGCGCTGGTGAATTCAGTACGGTAGCTGAACGGTGTGCTCAGGGCTTCATCACCCTCAAACGCCAGTACATCAAGCTCTGCATCGCAGCCCTTCACCGACAGCAGGTGATGGCTGTGGCTGAATCTCAGCGGGGGATTGCTGCTCATGCGTGCACTCCTTCTGTCCGGTCAAACTCGAGCACTATGCCCTCTTCCTCATCCCAGCCGAGCGTCAGGGTATGCGGCTTCTGCCCCGCTGCCATGTGGGTCAGCAACTGCTGGCTCAGCACCGGCA
>OGRX01000204.1_pt1 | contig 36756 bp, 44 predicted proteins | sample 1573761 | NCBI WGS metagenome assembly OGRX01 (sample SAMN03295852, study PRJEB24534) | human gut metagenome | isolation source: fecal sample 2 from infant 8 | host: Homo sapiens | place: USA: Pittsburgh, PA | collected 2014-07
TGAGTCTGAATCTTTTCTGGTTTTTACCCACCCACGGTGATGGACACTATCTTGGCACAGAAGAAGGCGCCCGCCCGGTCGATCACGGCTATCTACAGCAGATCGCCCAGGCGGCAGACCGCATCGGTTTTACCGGGGTACTGATCCCGACGGGCCGCTCGTGTGAGGATGCGTGGCTGGTTGCCGCGTCAATGATCCCCGTCACCCAGCGCCTGAAATTCCTGGTAGCCTTGCGCCCGAGCGTGGTGTCGCCAACCGTCGCGGCGCGTCAGGCGGCAACGCTGGACAGGCTTTCCAACGGCCGTGCGCTGTTCAACCTGGTGACGGGCAGCGATCCGCAGGAGCTGGCGGGCGATGGCGTCTTCCTCGATCATACCGAGCGCTATGAAGCCTCCGCAGAGTTCACCCGCGTCTGGCGACGTCTGCTGGAAGGGGAAACCGTCACCTTCGAAGGGAAACATATCCACGTTCGCGATGCACAGCTCTACTTCCCGCCGGTACAGCAGCCGCGCCCTCCCCTCTATTTCGGCGGATCGTCGGACGTGGCGCAGGAGCTGGCGGCTGAGCAGGTCGATCTCTATCTGACCTGGGGCGAGCCACCGGAGCTGGTGAAAGAGAAAATTGCTCAGGTACGCGCTAAAGCCGCAGAACATGGCCGTACGGTACGCTTTGGTATTCGCCTGCACGTGATCGTACGTGAAACCAACGACGAGGCCTGGCAAGCCGCCGACCGTCTGATCGCTCATCTGGACGACGACACTATCGCTAAAGCACAGGCGGCGTTTGCCAAAACCGACTCCGTGGGCCAGCATCGGATGGCTTCCCTGCACAACGGCAAGCGTGAAAATCTTGAGATCAGCCCGAACCTGTGGGCCGGGGTAGGTCTGGTGCGCGGCGGTGCCGGCACGGCACTGGTCGGCGACGGTCCAACCGTAGCGGCACGCATTAATGAATACGCGGCGCTGGGGATCGACAGCTTTATCCTGTCTGGCTACCCACATCTGGAGGAGGCGTACAAGGTGGGTGAACTGCTGTTCCCGCATCTGGATGTCGCTATCCCGGAAATTCCGCAGCCACGTCAGCTTCAGTTGCAGGGCGAAGCCGTGGCGAACGCGTTTATCCCGAGAAAAGTCGCGCAAAGCTAAGGAGCCACCATGTCTGCAACCGCACAAAAATGGCTGCTGCGCGCCGCGCCGTGGTTTCTGCCCGTCGGCATTGTCCTCGTCTGGCAACTGGCGTCTTCAACTGGCTGGCTGTCGAGCCGCATTTTGCCCTCTCCGGAGGGCGTTGTGGAAGCGTTCTGGTCGCTAAGCGCCAGCGGTGAGCTGTGGCAACATCTTGCCATCAGCTCCTGGCGCGCGGTAATTGGCTTTTCGATTGGCGGAAGCATCGGCCTGACGCTGGGGCTGATCAGCGGCCTGTCACGCTGGGGTGAGCGGCTACTGGATACCTCCGTTCAGATGCTGCGCAACGTGCCGCATCTGGCGCTTATTCCGCTGGTTATCCTGTGGTTTGGCATTGATGAGAGCGCCAAAATTTTCCTCGTGGCGCTGGGAACGTTATTCCCGATTTATATCAATACCTGGCATGGGATCCGTAATATCGATCGCGGTCTGGTGGAGATGGCCCGCAGCTATGGCCTGTCAGGTTTTGCCCTGTTTACCCATGTGATCCTGCCGGGCGCCCTGCCCTCCATTATGGTTGGGGTGCGTTTTGCGCTCGGCCTGATGTGGCTAACCCTGATCGTGGCGGAAACCATTTCGGCTAACTCCGGCATTGGTTATCTGGCGATGAACGCCCGCGAGTTCCTGCAAACGGACGTGGTGGTGGTTGCCATTATCCTTTATGCCCTGCTCGGCAAACTTGCGGACGTCAGCGCCCAGTGGCTGGAACGTAGCTGGCTGCGCTGGAACCCGGCCTACACCGCTCAGGAGGCGAAAGCATGAATACTGCACGACTGAACCAGGGAACACCGTTACTGCTGAACGGCGTGACCAAACGCTACGGCGACAACACCATTCTGAATGCACTGGATCTGCATATTCCTGCCGGACAGTTTGTGGCCGTTGTCGGCCGCAGCGGTGGCGGCAAGAGTACCCTGCTGCGTCTTTTAGCCGGGCTGGAAGCGCCAAACAGCGGTGACATTCTGGCAGGCACTACGCCGCTGGCCACGATTCAGGATGATACGCGCATGATGTTTCAGGACGCGCGTCTGCTGCCGTGGAAAACGGTGATGGATAACGTCGGGCTGGGCCTGAAGGGCAGCTGGCGGGAGGACGCCCGGCAGGCACTCGCTGCGGTAGGGCTGGAGAATCGCGCGGGAGAGTGGCCTGCGGCCCTGTCGGGTGGACAAAAGCAGCGCGTAGCGCTGGCACGCGCGCTGATTCACCGTCCCGGCCTGTTGCTGCTCGATGAACCGCTCGGCGCGCTTGATGCCCTGACGCGGATCGAGATGCAGGATCTGATTGAAACCCTCTGGCAGACGCACGGCTTTACGGTACTGCTGGTGACGCATGATGTCAGTGAAGCCGTGGCAATGGCAGACAGGGTGCTGTTAATAGAAGAGGGCAAAATTGGTCTGGATCTGACGGTAGATATTCCACGTCCTCGCCGCGTGGGATCGGCCAGACTGGCGGAGCTGGAAGCCGAAGTACTGGATCGGGTGATGAAACGTGGGGAAGCGGAGATTCAGCGGATAAAGGCTAATGCCTGATGCCCTCACCCCGGCCCTCTCCCACAGGGAGAGGGAGAAAACCGATGCCCCGCGACCCCACGTAGGCCCGGTAAGCGTAGCGCCACCGGGCTTTTTTACATCAGGCCAGCGCCTTAGCAATCTTCTCGTACAGATCGCCAGACAGATTTTCCAGCCCTTTCAGCTGCTCAAGCGCGGCGCGCATTTTCGCCTGACGCTGCGCATCGTAACGTTTCAGGCGGATCAGCGGCTCAATCAGACGAGACGCCACCTGCGGGTTACGGCTGTTCAGCTCGGTCAGCATTTCAACCATGAACTGATAACCGCTGCCGTCTTCGGCATGGAACGCGGCCGGGTTGCTGCTGGCGAAGGCACCAATCAGAGAGCGGACGCGGTTCGGGTTGCTCATGGTGAACGAACGGTGCTTCAGCAGGCTGCGTACTTTGCTGAGTACATCGGCTGCCGGGCTGGTGGCCTGAAGGATGAACCACTTGTCCATCACCAGACCATCCTGATGCCACTTGTCGTCGTACTCCTGCATCAGCGCATCGCGGCACGGTAGCTCGGCGGCAACGCTTGCGGCCAGCGCGGCCAGGGCATCCGTCATGTTATCGGCTTCGTGGTACTGCTTGCTGACCAGCGTGTTCGCCAGCTCTGCCTCACCAAACGCCAGATAGCGCAGGCAGGTATTGCGCAGGGAACGTTTACCGATATCCGCATGTTCCACCCGATACGCGTCCAGCTTGTTGGCGTTGTAAATGGCGAGGAACTCATCTGCCAGTTCGGTCGCCAGCGTGCGGGTCAGCGCTTCACGCACGGCGACGATGGCAATCGGGTCGATGATGTCAAACAGCTCGGCGATTTCAGTCGCAGAAGGCAGCGTTAAAATTTCAGCCGCCAGCGCCGGATCAATGTTCTCATCCAGCAGGATGGCACGGAACGCGTCTGCCACATGAACCGGCAGCGTCAGCGGCTGGCCCTGCTGGTAACGGTTGACGTTCAGCTTGATGTAGGTCGCCAGCAGACTTTGTGCGGCATCCCAGCGCGAGAAATCGTTGCGCGCGTGACGCATCAGGAACGTCAGCTGCTGATCGCTCCACTTGTATTCGAGTTTCACCGGCGCGGAGAACTCGCACAGCAGGGCAGGAACGGGCTGGAAATAGACGTTATCGAAGATAAAGGTCTGCTCTGCCTGGGTCACGTTCAGCACGTTATGCACCGGGTGGCCGCCCTTCTGTAACGGGATCACGTTGCCTTCGTTGTCGTATAGCTCAACGCTGAACGGAATGTGCAGCGGATGTTTCTCTTCCTGCTCGGCCGTTGGCGGCGTGCGCTGGCTGATGGTCAGCGTGTACTGCTCGGTTTCCGGGTTGTAGTCGTCTTTGACCGTCACGATCGGCGTACCGGCCTGGCTGTACCAGCGGCGGAAATGAGACAAATCGACGTTAGAGGCGTCCTCCATCGCCTGGACGAAATCGTCGCAGGTGGCCGCACTGCCGTCGTGACGCTCAAAGTAAAGCTGCATCCCTTTCTGGAAATTCTCTTCGCCCAGCAGGGTGTGGATCATACGGATAATTTCAGCGCCTTTTTCATACACCGTCAGGGTGTAGAAGTTATTCATCTCAATGACTTTATCCGGGCGGATCGGGTGCGCCATTGGGCTGGCATCTTCTGCAAATTGCAGACCACGCATGGTGCGCACGTTGTTGATGCGGTTCACCGCCCGCGATCCCAGATCGGAGCTGAACTCCTGATCGCGGAAGACGGTTAAGCCCTCTTTCAGGCTCAGCTGGAACCAGTCGCGACAGGTGACGCGGTTCCCGGTCCAGTTATGGAAATATTCGTGGCCGATAACGCGTTCGATATCGAGGTAATCTTTATCCGTGGCGGTATCGGTACGCGCCAGCACGTATTTAGAGTTAAAGATGTTAAGACCTTTATTCTCCATCGCGCCCATGTTGAAGAAATCGACCGCAACGATCATATAGATGTCGAGGTCATATTCGAGGCCAAAGCGCGTTTCATCCCACTTCATGGAGTTGATGAGGGAGGTCATTGCCCACGGTGCGCGGTCAAGGTTGCCACGGTCCACGAACAGCTCCAGCGCGACTTCACGGCCAGAGCGCGTTTTAAAGGTGTCGCGCAGGACATCGAAATCTCCCGCCACCAGCGCAAACAGATAGCAGGGTTTCGGGAACGGATCCTGCCACTGTACCCAGTGACGGCCATTCTCCAGTTCCCCTTCACCAATCCGGTTGCCGTTGGAAAGCAGGTACGGGTACAGCGTTTTGTCGGCAATAATTTTGGTGGTAAAGCGCGCCAGGACGTCCGGGCGATCCAGATACCAGGTAATGTGGCGGAAACCTTCGGCTTCACACTGGGTACACAGGGCTACGCCTGACTGGTAAAGTCCTTCCAGCGCGGTATTGGCGGCAGGGCTAATTTCATTCACGATGCGCAGGGTAAAGCGTTCCGGCAGGTTGTCGATGACCAGCTGGTTGCCTTCTTCTTTATAGTCTGACCAGGCTTCATCGTTAATATGCAGGGAAACCAGCGTCAGGTCTTCACCATCCAGACGCAGCGGCACGGCTGTCGCGCTCTGGCGCGTCACCTGGCTTATCGCCGTCACCACGGTTTTTGTGGCATCCAGGTCGAAAGTCAGATCGATATCGCTTATCAGGTATTCCGGCGCACGATAGTCGTGGCGGTATTTAGCTTGTGGCTGTTGTGTCATAGAAAACCTTATGCATCGTTTGTCGAGTAACGATTCAATATATTCCTGTTGTGTAAAACGCGCTATGCAGAATGTTCATCTTTTCAGGCACAACGCCCTTTTTAGCTACATTTTTATAATATGAACTCATAGTTTTTAAAATCGATAAAGATCGTCCAGGAGCGCTTTATACAAGGGATGAGCGACATCGAGATAAAGCTTGATTAACGAACTTTAACGAACTTCACAGACCACTTTTGCCCCATCCATGCCCCACAGATAATTTTAGCCAACCTCAGGTAGCATCGGCCCTGCATGCCAAAAAGCAGCGTGCTCAACCGCAGTAAGTTCCCAAAAATTTAAAACAAATGGTTCATGCCTTGACAGTGAAAACCGCCAAAGCAAAAATGCTGTATACAATTACAGTGGTTTTCCGGAGGGTTTTATGTTCGTTGAACTCGTTTATGACAAGCGAAATTTCGAAGGCCTGCCAGCCGGGGTTGACCTCGAAAACGATGATCTCTCAGTTGACCCAATGGGTGCTATCTCCAAACTGACCCTTACCATCCAGCATATGCAGGGGGAACTGGTAGAGTTGAGAGAGCTGCTCAAGACACAGAAACCATAAAAGTGCTTACCAGGCAGATCGCCCTGCCTGGTTATTTGAAAGTTGATATCAATATATAATTACTCTCCATTGCCCCCAGCCATTTTGTCAGATACACTCGAATACACGTTCTCATTCAACCATAAAAAAATGACTTTAAAATATTATTTAAAATATTGTCTTTGGGGTTTAGTTGGCTGCGGCTATCTTGTTTACTTAATTTTAACAGGCTTACGAGAAGGAAAAATACTTCCTGCTTACGCTCCTTACATGCCTTACATTGCTACCTATTTAGCAATAGGCGCAGTGATTCTTCCTTTTGCTTTCTATGTTTTAGAGCAATTATCATTAAAAATAATGAAAAAAGAAACATGGGATAATCATTTCGGTGCTGATAGCCCATCCTGGGGTGCATTCGTTTTTGTTTATCTGCTTTGCATTTTATTATCAATCCCCCTACTTCTTCTTTACCCAGCAGTTAATATAAGTCGATCAGACAATTAATTACCAATGTGAGAATTATTACCTCTATCAAAAATGTATTCGCTTCTTTTAATCAAAGTATAACCCTGGCGTCAACACTGGTCCCTTCGGGGGCCAGAACCACAGAGCTGGAAGTAAAAAGTTACCCCATCATGGCCGAGCAGTAGCTATTAACACAAATCAGACCTTGTTGCATAACTCACGTCATTGATTGTTTCAAATTGCGTAAATATGGCTGGTGTCTGAATGAAGCAATCCTGCCGCAGACTATCAGGTAATGTACAGTCTGCGGCGAATAATTAAAGGTGGTTATTCTGGGGTCGAATCTGCACCGGCTATTGAAGCTTCCAGCACTTTTGTTTTCCAGATGCTATCCTCTGGCATATCGAGGCGAACGTCGATCCAGCTATTGGCAGGAACATCTATAGGAGCCCCTTTCGTTTTAACAATTTCGCCTTCTTCGCTGAGTATGTATTTCCGCTTAAAAAGCCGAATCGTCAGCCCACCGCTTTCTGTTTGCTCAGCTTCAACAATCCCAAGCTCTCCCATTCCGGCAGGGTCCATTGGTGGCAGTAACTGCCAGCCTTCTGATGCCAGGCCTGCCGAGCCGATAAGAACATACACCCCAACATCCAGTCTCGAGATTTTGATCCCTTCAGCCTCGGCGTTCGCCGTACCGCAGCCGCACCAGGTGAAGCCCACTTCGTCAACATCGGTACGCTGGTTATCTTCCTGAGATTTAACGATTCTGGCGATCGGTGATGCAGCCTTGAGCGTTCCGTCGCTGGCTTTCGTGGTGTTCTGCGTCGAATAAATGGTGTGCGTCGTGGAGAACCCGACGTTCGCATTGCCCTGGATGGTTCCATTACCCTGACGATACTTGAGGCCCTGCGACGTGGAGGCTAACTGCCATGACGTGTAGCCACCACCGGTTCCATCCTGCCAGCCACGGAGTGTTAACATGCCCGTGTAAGTATCAACTCCGCTACCTCCACCCCAGCCATTCCCTCCAAGCTGTATGCCAAAAGACATGCCGAGCGGATATTGTGAAATACCATCATAAGAGGCGAGGTTGCGATAATCGCGATGGCATTGCGCCATTACTGCCGCACCATTGAGGTAAGAGGTTCCCGGGCTAAACTGGCTATCAACGTCTCGTGTGGCGCTGTTTCCAAGACCGAGCCCTGCACGAGCGCCTGATGCATTTTTCGCACCGGTTCCACCCTGCTCAATGCTGAGCGCTGTTGTCAGGCCGGAAAGACTGGTGATATCGCTGTTTGCACCTTTCTTCGCCAGTGATTTTTGACCCGGTACGGTAACGGCAACACCATTGATAGTGATGGTAACATCAGATGTCCCGTTCATCACATCAGCGAACCCGCTCATATAGCGCTGGTACATTGTGAAGGTTTCAGCGATGTCCTGCGCCAGACCGTCCACGCTCAGGCTGTCGCTCAGAAGAATGGCGTATTTGGTTCCAGCCGGAATGGCAGGGCTGGCCGCTGGCGTAACAGTGAGGCTTGTTGCGCTTCCAATCGCGGTAATCTGAAATACCTGCACAGGGCTGGTCATAGCAATAACAGTACAGCCGTTACGAATTAATGAGCCAGCAGCAGTGAAGTTTGTGCCGGTACCTGTAAGGGTGTTTCCGCTGATGGCGATGGTGCCAGTGGTATAAATCATATTTTCTCCAGGCAATAAAAAACCTCGCCGGAGCGAGGTTTGTTCAAAACTGAACGGGTTAGTGGCAGGTGGTGCTGGTGAACGTGTTGGCGCTCACCCATGACCAGTTAAAGGGATAACCGGCGCGGTACTGCGTCTGATTTTTTTGTTTACGGACTCCGTAGATCTGGACGCTGCTTTCCTGTCCTCCGACCAGGGCTGTTCCGGTGCATACGGGTTGCTGCTTCTCAATAACGCCAGCGCAACCGGAGAGCAATACCGCCACCGCCAGGCAAAGAATCATATTTTTCATAGTGGTTATATCCCAGGGCATTCATGAAGCTACACAATAACAATATGAATCAACGGGATATAATTGATTTGGTAGATCAATTATTCAAAATTGATCGCTAAAAACGATCAATCATAATTGGCGCAGTTAATGGCCATAATCACGTTCCTCAGATTCGAATACGCGACGTTCTGAAGGTTGCCGCCGGGGGTTGTCTGCGGCCTGGCGAATATCCGCGTATTGCTTCCCTCAAGTTTTGCCATGCTCTTGTATATGGCCGAGTATGGCTGCGGCTGACCGCCAGCCGATATAACCCCGGTAATTAGCCCCAGCATGGCAGGCATACAGGCCCACTTCCCCGCCAGAGTTGTATTGATGTTGTATCCTGAGCTGGCATCCACCCCGGCGTTGCCGAGGGTGACAACATCGCTCAGCGTGCGCGTTTCGTTTGTTAAAATCAGCGTCCCTGATGCATCCCACACAGCCAGCCCGTAGTCTGGCTTTGTCTGCGGGAAAATAGAGAAAAAATAAACGTACGCTGTGCCGGTTGCATTCGGTCTGAGAAAATCAATCGTGATGGTGTTCCCGCTTATCGTCTGAGTGATTTCGACCTCAACCGTGCAATGAACGAAGGCGACAACAGGCTGACCTGCGGGGAATGTGTGCGTCACTTTGGTATTGAACCCCGATGTTCCCTGAAGTGCCGCTGTCTTTCGCGCCTGAAGAGCGATTGGCGAGCTGTTCGCGGTCACCCATACTTCCCCGCTCGTGGTCGTCAGTAAAACGCCATACTCCGCCATTTATGCCCTCTCGATCTGGAAAATGAGATAAGCCGCTGCCGCAGGCTCAGTCCCTGCTGAGTAGTCGGTATCGCCTGCTGCTGACACTGTTGCTGTTCCCCCCGAAATGGTGATCTTCCTCCGACTCGTACCAAACTGATCGCCGTTCATGCTCTGAAAATAGGTCAGCCTGCAACCCGGTGGAAGCGCTACGGTGTAAGAGCCTGTTTTCTGGTTCTGGGCCAGCTGGAGATAGCCACAAACGCTGACAGGCTTAACGCCATAGTTGTTTACCTTGCCTGAGGCGTCCCATGTCTGAACACCATATTCCGCCATCCAGTCCTCCTGAAAAAAAAGAGGCCCCGTAAGAGGCCTCCCGTTACCATGTTCCCGTGATTCTCCCGATCTGCACCCTCAACACATTGTTGGCATCCTTGACACTGATCGTTTGATTAGTCTGCTTCATGGCTCCCTCACCAGCTGTCGAACCGTAGTTCTCAAACGTACCTCCCTTATCCAGCCTCCATCCGACTGAGCCAGCGACATAGTTATTGGACTGGATGTAGTTGCCAATCTTGGCGTTGCCGATGGTGCCGTCCTGGATGAAGGTTTCCCGGATAAACACCTGCCCGTTCTGGATAACGAACGGCAGTGTAACCGCTCCCCCTGCCTGCGCCATGACGGCGAAGCGATCCGCCAGGAACAGCACCTGCGACTGCATGCCCGATGGAGTGTTTTCTACACCGATCCCCATTCCGGCGGCATACTGTTTTCCATTCGCGTCCACGGCAACCTTGATGCTGTACATCGCCTTCAGGTCACCACTAACGTTTGCTATCGCCTGAGCGTTAGTGCTGATCGCTGAAGTGTGCCCGTTGATGGTCGCCGTAATGCCGTTTATCTGCGTGGCCGTGGCCTGCTGATAATTGGAAAACGTCTGGTTCAGGCTGTTGATGGATGCTTTGTTGCCGTTGACATCCGTCTGCAAACTCAGCAGTGAACTCGCCGTGGCCTCCCTGTCGCTTGCCATGGCGCTGTCAATGCGATCGATGCTGGCCTTACTGTCACCGTACTGCGCGCTGAGTGTCATCCGCTGATTAACCTGAGCAAGCGTATTGGTGATTAGCGCGATGGAGTTGCTCTGAATGCCGCCACTGGCCTTGTCCGTTTTAGCCCCCAACTCCTCCAGCCGGGACGCCATAGAGGAATCCAGGTTTGTGACAACCTGGCTAAGATCGGTTATTGAGGCTGTATTCTGCGCGCCGACTTCAGCTGCTGAGTCCGCTTTATCAGAAGCAACCTTCGTGGCGGCGGTAAGCAGGCCAACCTCAGAGGCTCGCGCCTCCGTCTCAGTGGCCAGCGCCTGGCGAACATCAGTAATGCTGGCTTCATTATCCGCAGTCTTTGCCTCCAGTCGGGTGACATCGGTAACGCGTGCCTCCGTCTCAGTGGCGATCACCTCCCGAAGTTGCTCGAATGTGGCAGAGTTGGCGTCCTGCTGGGCGGTCTGACGAACAACAACATCAGCAATGGCAAGTGCGTTACTGATGATTGCCTCTGCGGTCTGCTTGTTAGAGCCAACCACCGCCGCGAGACCATCCGCGTTATCTTTGATGGCATCAGCCAGTTCTGCGAACTTTTCACTGCTCTCGACGGCGCTCTCGATGAGGTCTTTAAAGGTATCGCTCTCTTTAATTTCCTCCAGGATTGCATCGGTGATATCGCTAAAGTCATCCGTTGGCTTTCCTGAAGCCTCAACAAAATCAGAAACCCCGAACGCGTTGCGTGTCCGGACGTAAACGTAATAGACGTGGTCAAACTTGAGCTTTTGAATGGTCCACTGGTTCCCCCTTCCGAGGAATTGAGTTTTGTTCTCAATGTCATCGGTTAATGGGATCGGAGTCTCGCCAGCGTACCAGAACTCAAAAGAGGTATCTGATGTTGCCGTTACAGACATAACTGGCACCAGAGTGGCCTGTAATGGTCCGGGTATCCACTGAACGGAGTTAGGAGCCTTTGGCGCGCCTATAATAAGACCCACCTGAGTTTCGGCGCCTTTCATCCCGTTTTCATTGCGCCCACGAACGCCGAGCGTGTAGCTACCGGCAGCCAGACCGTAAAACTCATACCGGAACTGGTCAGTTTCGTACTGAGATACCAACTTCCCATCAGCACTGTAGATGTACAGCTCAAACACCAGCTTTTTAGTGGTGGTTGCCGTCTCCCACGTTGCTGTAACCTGGACGGTCTCGGTGTTTGTGTTCAGGATTCGCAGGTTTTCCACGTTAGGCACGCGGTAGCCGTTCAGCGTATCGCTGGGAACTTCAAACACTGCACCCTCGTCAACGATGGCCTGTTTGTTGGGGTCGTGCAATGAGGCCGTTATGCTGTAGACGGAGTTGTTTTCCGTTTCGGCAACGCTCAGTATCCGGAAAAGGCGAATCGCAACGCTTGCGGTTGAAATGGCAAATACAGTTCCCGCCCTCACCCATTCAGGTTCGTTTTTGAGTGTGACGTTGTTTTCGTTAACGCCATCGATCTCATAGCGAGAGAACTTTCCGTCCCTCCCCATAATCGACATAGTGGATCCGTTCGTTACTACCGAGGAATCAACCGCGTCAACCGTTATCACCTTCCCGGAATGAGAAACAATCCTCCCCCCAAGGCGAGTTCCTGCATAGTCATTATCCATGACCTCAACGATATCACCCGGTGTGAAGTGGATAGCATCCCGAGCCATCTGGAAAGACAACCTGCTGCTTTCACGCTTTGCTGTTTCCAGCAGCCATTTACCTGCCCGCCATGCCTGTCCACGAGAGGTGCAGCCAAACGCCTCCAGAGTGGTTTCGTTGTAGTTTCCTTTGGCTATCATCTCATCGTCGGAAACGTACTCTTTCACCTGCTCCCATCCGTTGTCGGGGTCAGTCCAGGACACTACAACGGCATTGTATTTCTCTGAACGCTTTACAGAGCTTCGTTTGAACTCGCCATTCACAACGTTGGCGTTCGTGATTGTCGCAATCGGATCCTGTGGCGCGTCCAGCATTACGGACAGGCGCAGGCCGTCCCACAGCGCAATGCCACGGAACATGCTCGCTATCTTGTCGAGAATGTCTCGCGCGCTCGCCTGCTCTGTGATGTAGGCGTTGAGCGTCATGCGTGGCTCTTTGCCGCCATACCCATCATCTACAAGCTGATCGCAATATTGCGACAGAATGTAGAGTGCGCCATCGTCAACATCGATGTATCCGGCGCGTTTCGCCAGGCCAAATCGGGTGTTTTTCGCCAGCTCACGGAACAGCCACGCCGGGTTGTTAGTCCATGCCTTTTTGAAGCCCCCCGTCCACAGCCCGGAGTAAGTTCTGGCAATTGGTTCGTAGTTATCAGGTACGTCAACGATCAGCCCGCGAAGATGATATGTGCGGCTCGGCGTGTCGGTGTACTGGTCACGGTCGATGACTGAGCCGGCAACAGCAGAGAACGGATAGCTAAGGTTGTCGTCGGTGATCTCGCTGTAGCTGTTCCAAACAGTCCCGTTTGACAGCAAATCGCTGCTGCTGTCAGGCGTAATGCGGCGAACGCGGATATCAAACGGTTTGGTGTCGGGGGCATCAATGACGTGCGCCTCAAGGTACTCGCCAGAGATTTTCCCTGTAATCGTCACCGTCTTCTCCATGATCCAGCCCGACGAGCCAGTTCTGGTCTCGATAACCATCGTTACAGAGGTGTTTTTCTGGTTACCCCTGGAGTCCTGCTCCATGAGCCCGGTGACGCCGATGTTAAAACGAACGCGGGTCACGTCCTGATCTGTCACGGTTCTAACCAGCGGGGTGTCGTAAGTGACCTCAGTGTTAACAATGGTCGTCGCTTCGATTGCAGAGAAGCCGTTGATTGGCTCCTGAGTCTCCGATCCAGGTCGCCAGGCAACACTAATGCCGTTCACGTTGACATTACCGCTCGAGTCAGTGATAGGCGTCTTATTCAGCTTGAATGAAGACAGGTGCTCCTGATCCACCGGGCCCGCGATTGGCCCCTCAGATATCAGATCCAGTACCCGATAGAATTGTTTTGATTTGAGGTTATCGTCGAGTAATTTTGGGGTTGATGCTTTACCGCCACCTGAAGACATAGCGCCACCTTAGCTGATTGATTCTTCCCAGTCGGAATTATTAGATGTGTCGATCCCGAGACTTATTACGTTGCTACCGACCTCCATCTCGCCGAGGAGTATGGGGACAGGGTGCCCCTGCCCGACCCTGTTTTCTGCACTGGTAAACGAGTTATTCGTGAGGGTGTTTGTTTCGGCCGCTTCCGCTGATGTTTTACTTTTCATGTTCCGGGACATGTAGATGGAGTAAGCAACCGAGGCGGCAGACAGCACCAGTGAGGCAATGAGAACTATCGTACTGGTCTCAAGTCCCGCCCCCTCAACCACCGGGACAAACAGCACTACAGAGCCATCCTTCAGGCGCCGATCCATGTGCCACTGCACCGAAGACGTTTCAACATCCTCACCCGCCACTCGCATTCTTACTCTGGCGTTCAGGAATGCTTTTTTGAACTCATGATTCTGAGCAAGCAAAAGACGAATGCCCTGGGCAGGGGTATCAACGTTCAGCTCGACTTTGCGGAAATGTCGGCGTAAATGCCCTGCAAATTTAAAGATGAGCACTGTTCATGTCTCCATATGGAATGCATCTGCTTAACGTATGCCGGGCGCATTGGTTCTCTCCGACTAAGGTGTCCGGCATGGTCGTGATGAAGTACCATGTTGCCATCGAGCAGAATCATTGCGTGGCAAGGGTCGGCGCCGGGGAATGGCTGCCTGATTATTACGTCACCTGGCAGCGCTTCTCCCGGCGATACCTGATTGAAGCCATTGCGCGACATGTTGTTCAGATAGAGATTCTCCCCTCTCAGCCACCAGCCATTCGTCCTTTCGAAGTCAGGGAGGTCAATGCCGCACAGGTGATACGCATCACGGAATAGCGTGTAACAATCAGTCACTCCGTGCTCGAACCGCCTCCCCAAAAGGTAATCCAACGGCCTGAACGTTCTGATTTTCCCGTTACAGGCCAGCACCCATGGAAGGCCCGATGCAACCTGGCATTTACGGTCGGATCCGGACAGAACCGGGCTGTTCATTGGGTGAGAGTGGAATACCGCAGTCACCTCTCCAGCCTCCTCGGCCGCCAGCCAGTCATCATCACTGATTCGGAAGTGCTTTCCAGGTTCCGGGTGAACATTCCGACAGCGGAACAACTGCCCGCCATCCAGGATTAAGCCGCACACCTCATCCTGCGACGATGCCGCATAATCGAGTAATTCCTGCATCATGAAACCTTCTGAGAGCCGGGGAAGCTGCTGATTGGCATTGGTTCCGGTCGTGGATAACGGAAGCGGCAGCCGCTACGGCGGTGAGAGCACTTATCTTTCGCCGGGTCAGTGGTTGGATTGTCGCGCTCGTCTGCAACCGGCGGCCCGTCATATCCGCACCCGACGCCGCGATACTGCCACTGGCAGACGTCGGCAAGGATGGTTCGCGCCGGGATGATAGCGTTGTCGCAGTCAATCGGTGTCGCCAGCGTGTAGGTCACCTGCTCGAACGTCTCTTCCGTCATCTCCTCAACAACGTTGCGGGAAACCGCTTCCTGCGTCGGATCTGCGTCAGGGTTGCCATTGGGGAAGTTCACCGCGTCCAGGTATTTCACCGGAACCTGACGGCGGGTGATCACCACCCCAAGCATGTCGTCGAAGTCATGGTTTATGCCCGTCAGTAAACCCGTGACGTTCGCCACCACCATTGTTGGCCGGGCATATGTGCCTTCGTTCTTTGACTCGAACCCTTCGACTGCTATCGGGTATGCCTGATACTGATTCCCCTTCCAGATCACATTTCCGTAATATCCATTGGTGCCGGAATGGAACCGGATAAGGTCTCCGCCAAAGGGTTGCAGGTCGGCTTCGAACAGGTCGATAAACGCGCCTACTCCGGCGTCGACGCTATCAATAATCATACTGGCTGGTATGTCGCGCACGGCAAACTCCCATAAAAAAAGCCACCAAGTGGTGGCTACTGTTTGAATATCAGGATGTTGCTTACTGATAACCCTGGTTAACGTGTAAGCTCAGCCCGTCAGTGGTGGGACACTGACGTAACCATCGAAGGGGGATGGCTGATTACCTCTGATAAAGGAAAAATAATGTCAGAATTGAAATTAAACGCTATTGACTTTATTTCTTTTGCGGTCGCTGGAAATACATTTAAATTAAAAGCTAATTTGATTGGCCCTAATGACCAATTTCATTCGGTAAACCTAGATATAGCGCCAGATGAGATAAAGAATAAAACCATCGGTGAGATTGAAAAACTTGCTATTCAAGCCTTGCGTTCAGCTTGAATTACGGCAATTTGATCTAATTTCGCAGTGATTTGATTATAAGCACAGGTGTGAGCGCTAATAACTTCTTCCATCTGTGCTTTCATTGAATCAACCATAGCCTCTAACTCTTCAACACGTTGTTCTAAAGTCATAACTGTCTCCCGCCTTTCGGCTTATCGTGGTACTTGTTCAAAAGTGGCCGTCAGTTCAAACAGCGGCCCGGTCTTTGTCATATTCCAGGATCGGCAGACAAACAGCTTCCTCATTCCCGTATCGGATGGCGTCCAGTAGAACGATTCAACCGCCCCCCTGGCTTTGAGGAATGCCTCTGCATCCTTAGCTGGGTTACTGCGGCACTGGCCGCTGACGCCGCGAAAGGTGAGAGAGTATTTATCCATTAGCGGATTGATACCCTTCGTTTGCCGCTGTTCGTATCCGTCACCTAGCTTAACGACGGCAACATTCGGCGTGCGCTCAACGCTGTAGCCCTTTTGCGGTGTCCATGTGAATGTTTCTGGCATGGATTACTCCCAACAAAAAACCCGCCGAAGCGGGCTTGTGTTAATTAAGGCAACTTTCAGAAGCTATCTACAAGTTCTTTGAGCTGTTTTTTGGCTTCGCTCAAGATGTCTGCTTCAATCTCTGCCAGGCTTTTATCGCGCTGCAAGGGTAAATGAACGCGAACCTTCACGCTTTTACAGTGGTCTTCATAATTAACAAACACGCTAGCAAGGATACCTTTTCCATTGTCATTATCGTAAGCCGTGATGTCTTCAATTTGATATTCCATTTAAACTCTCCTTTGTTATCAGAATGCTCGATTTTAGCACGCCTTACCTTTTTGTACGTGGTTGGATTAATCCGCCAGGCCGATTAGCCTGATCGCTTATATGGAACAAAGTAACCTGCTTCATCTTTTGCAATATCTGCGCCATGGTCGCATCGTCAATGCCGCCGGTAGTGTTGATGGTGAAATGGACAGTTTGATTAACAACTCCGCCACTACCCCCAACCTTATTTGCCGGAATAATCTTCCCTGACTGATTCGGGATGAATGCCTGCTGACCCCCGGCGGTCTGGAAGATTTCAGAACGGCCATCCTCGTTGACACGATAGGCGTTACCAGCAGAAACCGTACCGCCGTAGCGACGACCGCCACTCATGGTGACACTTGCAATATTCGAAAGCAGGGAAGCACCGGCCGAGGCGATGGCTGCGTAGTTCGCCATTTTTTGTGCTGGCGTAAGAGCAGTCGGATCCGCCATGGCCTGCATAATCGCCGTGTTAAGGCTCAGGGTTGATTGCGCTATCGCGAATGCTTTTGCAGCAGCGAACATGGCAACATATGCACCACTGCTCTTTCCAGACGTGTTTTCGATAATTGACGCCAGGCTGTCAAAGCCCTGCGATGCCGAGCCGAGAATGGAACCTATCGCCTCAGTTTGTGCATTGGCCTCATCTACAGCAATCTTCCTCCTGGCGTTTGCTGCCTGCTCCTGAATGGCCGTCTTGGCATCTTCGTAAAGCTGTGTGTTTTCCTTGTCTATGGTCTGATACTTAGCAAGTGCCGCTAACTTCTGCTGCTCCTGCAAATCAATAAGAGCCGTTGGATTTTGCACTGCGCCCGTTACGGCGTCGGGGGTGGTTACGTTTGCGACGATCTCCTGCTGTGCAAACTTTTTACCTTGCTCGGCCTGCTGCCGCATCTTCACCGCATTGGCTGCGTCCCATTCTGCTGCTGCATATTTCCTTATTTCAGCCACCTGATCCTTTGTGGCGCTACTATTTAAGGACTGCTCAGCCCTCAGGATAGCTTGCTCTCGGGATAGCTCCTGGGTGGTGGTCGCAGCAAGACCAGCCCTTTGCTTATAGTCCGCAATTTTCTGCGCATTTGACTGCATGGCAGTGGCTGCCTTAGACGCCTCAGACGTGGCGTCTTTGGTTTCCTTTTTGCCTTTCTGCTGAGCTTGCTGGGCGTCGTATTCGGCAGCAGCCCTTTCCCTCGCCAGTCTGACATCAGCTTCAGTCCCACCAAGTTTTCTGATGTCCTGCTCAGCCTTCAACTGCGCACGCTTGCGATCGTTAAGCTCGCTCTGGAGCGTCACCTGGTCTTGCAGTTTATCAAGGTAATCCTGAACGTCTTTCGGCCGCTCTACCATCAAACTGCTGGAGTTGAATTTATCCTTCGCCTTTGAAGCGAAATTAATCATATCGCCAAGCTTGCCCATCATTCCGGCGGTAACACTGGCCTCCTCACCATCACGGCGAAGAAGATCGATGCCCTGCCTCATCGTTCCGTTGAGAGTGGCGCGTCCAATGTTAATAGCGCTCTGCGTCTGGCTAAGTCGATTTTGAGCACGTTCAAGTTCAAGTGTTGCAACCGCTAATTTATCCTGAGCGCCTCCTAATGCTTCTGCCGCCTGCCGTCCTCGGGTAGTGTTCGTTCCCCAGTTAGCAATCTCCCTTTCCTGCCTCTGAACAGCAGCAGTAGCGTCGTTAAATTCTTTCTGTGCGTCGGATACCGCATCGCTAAGAGTTGGCAGATTCTGGCTCAATTTGCCGATGGTGGCTGCCAGTTCGGTATGCGACATGGTCTGGAACTTGGCGCTCAGTTCATTGACGCTGTCTGCCAGTGTATTTGCGTCGTCTCTGGCCTCTTTAGCCCTCTGAGAGAAATACAGAATCGCGCTGGCAGCGAGCATGGCGGCACCAGCAGGACCACCAATGAGAGATAACCCACGACTAACCAGCCCGGCACCTGTGTACAACCCAGCCTGCGCCGCTTTATTTGCCGCAAGAGAGCGATTGTAGTTATCTACAGCTCCGGCTGCTGCCGTTCGTGCGGCAGACAAGCGTTGCTCGGCAGCCGCAGCATTTGTCGCGCTAACCGCTGTCTGCTTCATCATCTCAGCAAGGCGGATCTCGTCCAGCGCACGTTCTTTTGCGACGGCGGCAGCGCGGAGATCTGCTGTAGCTTTGTTTGCCGCAGCCTGTGCAACCTGCATCTCTGCTGCTGACTGATTTCTTGCAGCAACTGCGGCCTTTACCTTCGCAGCAGTAGCCATAGTCAGGGCGCCAACGTAGCGACTCCCCATAACAGCAGCGGCAGCGGTCAGGATGGCGCTGAGAGCGCCGATGTTCTCACTGACGCTGATCACGGCATCGTTGAAAATTGCCGTACCGGTTTTTACCGTGGAGTTTTCACCAAAGAACTTGGTGATGTTGTTCCCGGCAACCTGCAATGCCTGGCTGATAGTTGTCGTGGTGTTGGCAAACTCGTTGCCGATCGCAGTTCCCTGCGAAAGTAGACCGTTAACCACAACATCAGTAGTCAACTTCCCGGCGGCGGCCATCTGGCGCATTTGACCGATGCTGACCCCCATTGAATCAGCAAGCGCCACAATTATTCTGTTGCCCTGCTCATTCACTGAGTTAAATTCTTCACCGCGAAGCGCACCAGAAGCCAATCCCTGCGAAAGCTGGATAATGGCGTTCTCGGCCTCTTGCGCAGTCGCACCAGAAACAACAAAGCCCTGGTTAATGATGGTTGTCAGCTTAGCCAGATCGTCGGCACTGGTCCCATACTCTCTGGTAGCCCTCTCAAGCCTCGAATACAGAGACGCCGTAGCGTCGAGGCTGCCGCGAGTTTGCTGCGTAATATTGAACACCCGTTCAGTAACGTCAACCAGCTGCTCGCTCGGTCGGAGGGCGTTAGCCAGTTTGTTATTGAGCGTAGTCCATGCGTCGGCGTATTGAGATACCTGTTGAACCGACAGGATAGCCATCAGGGAGGTAGCTACGCGGCTCAGACTGCCAAAGGATGACGTTAGCGATGAAGCGGCCTTGTCAGCCCGCTTGAAACCGCCTTCCATGCCGTCGGTTACGTCACGAACCTGCTTATCAGCACGCAGCAACTGTGCCGTATCGGCCTTAATCACATATTCAATATCGCCGACGTTCTGGGTCATTTCAATTTCTCCAGGCAATAAAAAACCCCGCCGGAGCGAGGTCTTGTTAGTTAGTCTTTTCCTTAGAGCAGGCCAGCTTTTCTTCTTGCCTCTTCCAAGTATTCTTCATCAGTTTTTTCTGGTCCGAGTTCCAATGGTTGCCGTCTTTGCCATTCCTTCAGCTTGTTGCTAAGCGCGTAGATGATTTTATCAAAATTCTTCTGGTGCCTATGCGCCCCAGTCACGTTCACTCCAAGCTTAAGTGAAGAGTCGATACCAACAGTACACGACTTATCCCCATCGGCATTAACTACGATAGATACATTTTCACCCCATGAAAAAAGTGAGATACCAGCACTAACGGAAACTCTGCGCAAAACATCGTCTTTTTGCTTTATAGACATTCCGACCTCTGGAATTGTCTCAATCAGTTTTTCGTAGGCAATGTCCGCCGGAAATGGAAATATCTGCTGTGTAGATTGACTGGCGAAACTCATATCCCTATCCCCATCAGTAAAAGATGGTCAAATCCTACCACCAGTTGACGGAGAGGTCAGCAGGGATCTGGCGACGACAGAACAGTTACAGATCACTTGGTGACTAAAGCAATGAATAATGGAACGAGTATTGCCGATACTAAAAGGCCAACCAGCCACTTTTGGTTGTCGTCAATCTTATCAATGAACCGCTTTTCCATTGATGATAGGTTTTGGTTGATGCTTTTCAGCTCAGATTCAATGCCTCTGATGTTTCGCTCTCGCAGTTCGTCTGTGGCTTCAAGTCTTGCAAGTCTCTCGCGTGTGTACATATCGCCTCCGTCACCGCCGCTACCGCCACCACCATGTTTTGGGAAGTCTACAAAGTGAATATTGTCATCCATCTTGCTATTCATTAGTCCCTTTCCCTGAATCTGAAAGCTTCTGCTCCACCCACTTCAATACCGGCCACGTTGCAAAATGCATCGAATACGCACAGTTTTTGCATATCAATCGATACTCATATTTCACCAATGAGTATGGTGGCCCTTCTGTGTCGAGTTTGACTGGGATGGCATAAGTGCTGCTTTCGCACCCTTCAGGCCATACAGTCATCGAACTGGCGTTAGGGATAGAAATATCATCACTACCACAAATTGGGCATATGACTGTTTTGACGCCGCGTTCGAAAAGATATTCAGAGAATAGCTCTGGAGTGACTTTCTCCAGTCGTCGCTGAAGTGTCAGTTGAAGCTGCATTTGGCGCTGTTTTTCATCTTCCACGTTGATTCACCACGAAATGTATTTCCATGAATCTATCACGCGTGGCATTGCTCCATAAACTGATCTTATATCCATAGCGACGACAAAACCCGCAGTTAAGCGGGTTCGGATGTGCTCTTCAATCAGGCAGATTTGGTTGGAAGGTCGTTACGAACCTCTGGCTTCTTATCGCAGGTGGTACTGGAGAAATTGTTCTTTGATACCCACTGCCAGTTGAACGGATAGCCGGCGCGATACTGGGTCTGGTTGGCTACTTTGCGAACTCCGTAAATCTGCACGGTGGTATCTTGCCCGCCGAGCATTGCCACACCTTCACAGATCGGTTCCTGTTTCTCCATGATTCCTGCGCAACCAGCGAGGAGTGCAACGCAGATCGCAATAATTGGTAGTTTTTTCATTCCTTTATCCCTCTACGCCATTTTAGGCATTATCCTATAGCCATAGACTAAATGAGTAAACGACAACCACCCCCTCAATCTTTGTGGTTTTCAAATGCTCTATCACCGATTTTCCGCGCCATTGCGGATCTCTGATGGCCGTCAGTTTTCTGGCGGCTTCTTTTTCTCAGTAAATACCCGGCAAATACATTTGCACCTCATCAGCAACGCGATCACGCGCTGCATGGAGTAGCTTTTTGCGTCCGCCAACTCCCCACCTGGCCATCTGGCTGGCGCATCGGCTGATCTGTTTGGTTTCGGTATTGATGATGTGGTCGATTTTGTTCAGGCGGGACATGGCACTGATGCCGTTTCGGATCACCATCTGAAAGGTTTGGTACACTTTTATTTCGAATTCAACACTAAGCCATGCGGCATAGCGAATCGCCACCAGTTCTAACCCCCAGATACCAGGCTGAGCACCACCTTTGATAATCTTGACCGAAGCTATTTTTGTAGCTTTGGTCAGTTCTTGCGCAAACTTTTTAATTTGCCCACTTTTGATGAAGTTACTTGGCCTCTGTGATTCCGTGGCTTTGCCTTCAGCCACTGCGGCAGCGTGAAGATCATTGAGGTTGTAGCGCCCTTCGCCATCAACACGAACGGATACGCCGTTTACAGATACGGTTGGATAGTGCATGAGGTTTACCTATAGAAAGTGAGCCTGTCACACAGAGATAGCCGCCCCAGAGTACAACTAACTCTCAGGCTCGCTTTCTGTAGGCTCTAGGATTATAACGTGCGCGTGTGAAGCGCGTTGGTTTTATTGCAGGTGTAAAAAAGCCCCGCTATTGCGAGGCTGGTTGTGTTGCTCCGAAGGAGATTAATGCGGTCCGTTCCGTTGCGCGTCGATAGCCAGCATTTGCTCGGCCCAGTCCATAACCTCGTCGTATTTCTCCTGGGTTGGCACCCTGGCTTTCTCTTTCTGCGGGAACTTGGCATTCATGGCGGCTCGGAAGCTGGTCATTGTCATGTTCCAGGCATCTGACTCGCTCATTCCGAGGTGAGCAACAGCGGTGTAGACGAATGACCGTACATCGAATTTGTCGCTGTATTCGCCCTTCTTACCTTCGAACTCTTCCGGCGGCTGATCGCCCATTACGCCATGCAGAATCAGGTGGCGGGCAAGCTGGATAACATCCTCGATCGGGATAGCCCCAGGCTTGAACAGCAGCCGCCCTGCCGCGCTCACCGAGTACGAACCAATCAACTCTGCAACATCACCCTCTGAGCAATGCCGAACTACGTTTGCAGCCGATGCTGCCATTTCAGCAAAGCATCGGGCATTTGCCGCCTTCAGGATTTGAGTATCGGAGATTCGGTGTTTCGGGTAATGCCCGGCATGAACCTTTACGAAAGCATCAACAATCTGTTCCGGCGACCCAATACGAGACATGGCGAGGAATGAAGGGTTGAGGAATACCTCTTTGCCACTGGCGCGGACAACGGCCTGGCCGATATCGGTTATTGCTTTCATGAAACCTCTCAAAAAAAGGGGCCGAAGCCCCTGATATCACGCTGCGTTGACAACAACCGTAGCAGACCCGGACGTCACGCTGCCCGCTGTGGAGGAAGACACCTGACAACTGTATGATCCGGCATCACCGGCAGCCACGCTTGCTTTGGTGAATGTTGCTGATGTTGCGCCAGAGATGTCACTACCCCCCTTCTTCCACTGGTAAGTCAGTGCTGAATTGTCAGACACAGTCGCAGCCACCGACAGGTTCAGCGTATCGCCAACGGTCAGCGTGCGATTCTGCGGTTGAGCTGTGATAGTAATGACCGCACCAACATCACGAACATCAACCTGCCCTGCGCTGGACGCTTCGATAGACCAGGTGGCAACGTCGTCGTGCGGCGCCTCATCGCCCCATGATGTCACCATGAACGGCCCTTCGGTGATATCGTTCGGAGAGATGATCTTGAACCATACATACGGCTGGTTGCTGGTCTCTGATGGCGGGTTGTAGACGTGACGCTTAAGCGCGTTCTGCGCATAAACATCCTCTTTGCGGGTCACACCGTCACCAGAGAACGAAATGTTCTTGTAAGTAACGAGGTTCTCTTGCGTAAATGCAGCGCTCATGTCGCCGGTCGCATCTGCGGTTTCCCACTCTGCATTTACTGTTTTGCCGCGCATCATGCCGAGTCGGCGGTAAGCGCTGGCGGTGGGTTGTACTTCAGGGCATCCAATCGCGTAATAAACGACGACGTCGCGCCCGGTAAAAGCGCCCGATTCACACGCCATAGTGATTTATCTCCGTGTTATCTGGAAATGATGGTTTGAAAGGAAATATCGAAGAGGTAACGCCCTTCTTCGGTCTGGATGGCGGTGATGCCGCCTATTGGCTGCATCGAAATGATGCATTCGGTTTTGTAGTCGTCGATCATCGCCTGGCGGATGGCGTCGGCGCGGTCTTCAATCTCGTTAATATTGCTGTCGTTCTGGCCTGACAGGAGGAGGATGCGGAAATAATCGCGGGTTATCGCTTCTTCTGGCTTGCCGCCACCATTTTGCTGGATAACAAGGTATCTGTCCCCTTCTGTACCCTCCAGTTCGTTCCAGAAGCGTTTCTGGACGCGATAACCAACATCAAAGCCATGCGACTGCAACCACGCTCTCAGCGCGTCATACACTTCGCTACGCGTCATACTTTGTACCCTTGCTTGATGATGGCCTTAATCTCGTTGAGACCGTCACGCTCAAAGCCTTTGCGGAGGAAGTCCGGTTCGCCATCTGGATCCCAGTAATTGCCGCTGCCGTCTGGCCTTGGCTTGCCTTTCAGCTTGCCCTTTGCGGCATTAACTGCGGCGGCATAGTTGGCCGCATACCCCACCCGCCCAATCATTCCTGATGGCATTGGTTCGAGTTTTTTGTATTGGCTGTTGATGAGAACTGATGTTTTCGCAACCGGAGTAATCAGCGCCGCATGGTTGGCCCCGGCATTCATGACTTCATAGAGAACCTTCTCCGTTCGGATGCCAGCGATATCACTCAGCACCTTGCGGGTGTTCATTTGAACACGCTTGATACCTTTTACGGGCATGATCGCCTCACGTCAGAATTTTGTAGTCTGGTTCTTCTTCGAAGAATGACATATCCCATTCCGTCACCGCTTTGATGATGTTTGCACCAGCTTTCAGCGGATCGGCCTGAGATGTTGTGTCACCTCTGGCGATATACCAGTCACGCTTCGGCATGGTCGCATCGATGCCATTGCGCTTCAGTTCAGTGAAGAAAATCAGGTTCGTGGTGAACTCTTTCCCGCTGGCATCTACCGCAACTTCATTGTTTGCCGTCCAGGTGCAGTCAATCAGGTAGGGATTTCCGGTTGTCCAGTTGCTGTTCCAGTCGTCGTAGACGCGCGGGTAAACAGTGGCAACGTTGGTGTAGCTCCATGCAGCTGTTTCAGACACCGTTATCCTCCCACCGGATCACCTCCGGATTCTCCGCCGCAACCTTCCGGCACAGCAGATACCAGTCACCGTTGCTTTTGACGTATCCGGTAACGCGCTTACCACTGTCGGTCATCACCCAGACTTTGACAAAAGGCTCCGGCAGCCGCTTCTTAACCGATATCCAGGCCATTACTTACTCCCGCTGCACATGCAACCAGCTTTACCGATCCATATGCCAGCAAAAGCTGTATTGGTCGGGTCTGGAGGGATGAGGTCATTAGCGCAGCCGTGTTTATCGGTGACGCGCAACAGTGCCAGCGCCCCTCTCCATCGATCGGGAAACGACTGATACCGGAATGAGCGTGACGCACCATTAGGGCCAGTCTGCGAGCTGATATACTTGTCGCCTTGCGCCAGCCCCATAAGTGACAGCAGATAGAGTTGAATCAACAGCGAGGTCGATGCCGGATAATGCGCATCAAGACACTCCTGTATGCTGTTGGCCTGGTCGACGAGAGCCTGAAGAACAAAATCGGGAATGGAAACGCCCTGACTTTGCAAATACCCCTTCGCCTGTTCGAGAGTTACCATTGTCGACTCCGTGAAACACCCCGCCGGAGCGGGGCATAAAAAAACCGCCTTAGCGGCGGCTGTTATTCAGCAGGGAAAAGCTTTTCGAGTTCGCCATCCGGCAACAGCTCACTGAGCTTTTCAGCGCCGATGTTGCCTTTAAACTCGATGCCCAGCTCAGTAAGGCGGTCCTGAATAATCTCTTTGCGAGATTTCTCACCGGTACCGGCATCAGGTGTCGCAGGTTTCAGCTCACCACCTGCCTCGCCTTTCATCAGCCTTACGTTAGACTTCAGCGCCGGGTGAAGCTCTTTCAACTCCACCACGTCACCAACCTTCACGCCGAACCACGCGCGCACAACTTCGTATTTAGCCATGCTATTTCCTTACGCCAGTACAGCGCCGTAGACAACACCAGACAGGCCCTGATCGTCTGCGGTGATTTGCAGGCCTTCAGCAGACATGATCTGGAAGTTGTAGTTAACGTTAGGCAGTGGACGCGGCAGAGGAACAACACCTACAGCCATACCAACCAGTGGAGAGATCACGTCACGGCGACGAACGTACGCGATAAACTCGTTACCGGTAAGTGCGAAGCTCATGCGGATTTCCTTCACCGGTGCGAATGGCAGAACAGCCTGCAGGAGAGTGCTGCTCACTACACCATTAACTACGTACGGCTGAGCCATATTTGCCCAGATCTCAGGTGAAACCCACATCACATCATACTGAGCTACTTTGTTCGTGCGTGCGGTGGTGCCGAATGCGCCTTTACCGAAGAATGCAAAGATCGCGGTCATGTCAGCGGTTGTCAGGTCGATGTTCGCACCACCAGCACCAGAACCGAGGTTAATCTTCTTGGTGTTGCGATGGTTCTTGATGCCCTGCGCCGGGTAGGACTGAACCTGAATTTTTGAATCACCGTTCAGGTAGTAGTTAACGCGCTTCTGGTTGAACTTGCGCATCTTCGCCATCTGCGAGTCCAGCACCAAGTCAATACCCACAGAGTTCAGACCAGCAGCATGACGCCAGTTAACACCGTAACCAGCAGTGAACACCGGAATCGGGTCACCGTCGCTCGCGTAGTCAGTGTGATCGAAGGAGAATGGCGCCTGGCCATCGATGCTTACTGACACGTCATCGGCGATGTCGCCAACCACGTTATACAGCTTTGCGGTTTTACCTACCGGCAGCACCGTCTGAACGCCGATCAGGTCGTTCACGATTTCCATGCCAACTTCCTGATCCCGCAGTTGCAGCACCTGGTTGTCAATCTCAGCCCAGAAGTCACGGGAGAAACCGCCAACAGCGTTACATGCCAGCATGTCAGGCGTCATGATTGCGCGGTTAGCCGCAATGATGGAGTCGTTCTGCAGGTTCCACATGTTGCGGTTTGCCCACAGCTCGTTCCAGTGCCCGCCAAGGCGGGAGTTAGTCGCCAGCGTCTCTTTAGAGAAGTACATATGTGTTTGTCCTTTTGTTACGCGCCAGCTGCGGCGACAGTGCCAACGCGCATGCGCACGCGAATGAAGTCGGTGGTGCTGGCCGCGATGGTATATTCATCCTGGCTGTAGCCGATCACTGAGTCAGTGTCGGAGGTGGCAAGGGTGAACTGACCGGCAGTACCCAGCTTAATCGGGCTGTCTTTTTTGTACGCGCCAGGCAGGCAACGCAACGCCAGCTCTCGGCCTTCTTCGACGTAGTTACCGACAGCTGAATCACCGGCAGGGATTGCTTCAGTGATGGTCAGGCCCTGGTGGTAACCGACATCGATGATGTACAGGCGGCCGGTTAGCGCGGTGGCCTGAGCGAATTTATCGGATGAGTTGATGGTTGCGGCAGTGCCAGGAAGCAACGCGGCGGCCGTGGTGCGGGTTTCGGTCTTGTACAGAGACTGACCGTCGATATTAACGCGACGATAACGTGGCATTATTCCGGCTCCTTACTTGAAGTGTTCGTCTGCGGCAGGTGCGCCGGTTTCTTTGTTCAGCTGTGCATTGTTAGCACCCAGCGGAGCAGCTTCGCCCAGCGACTTGAACATAGCGTCCAGAGCTTCGCCTGACAGTGCGTTAGCCACGATATCGCCATGGACCTTTGCAACCGCTTCGCGCTTTGTTTTCTCTTCGGCGCGAGAGTTGGCAGTCAGGGTTTCCGCGAGTTGATTCTGATTGGCCTGCAGCGCATCAACCTTTTCCGCGAGAGGCTTGATAGCCGCTTCCGTGTTGGTCGCAACAGCCTGGCCGATCATGCTGCCGATTTGTTCCAGTTCTTCTTTGGTTAAAGGCATGTCGCCCTCCGTTTTGTGGTTTGGTGCAGGCTGTTCCTGCGGTGTGAATAGAGCTTTGAATTTGTTAGCGACGACGGCCACCCACGACTCCTGGCGCGCTACTGCGGTGCCGGTATCGTCGATAGTGATCTTCCCGCCATCAGCGGAATAACCGTAAACCTGCGCATCTCCGCCATTTCGCACGATAACCACCTGCGAGTCGGTAAAGTCAGCAACCCAGGCATATTCATCCGTGCCAGGCGCAAACTTAGCTTTGGCCGCCCGATCGAGACGCTGCTCGCGCTCCCGGTAGGATTCGCCCACCAGTGCGCCAGAGTTGGCCTTAAGCGGCTGCGCCAGATCTGCATTGACCATCAGGCCAACACCTTGCTCAGGGGTGGCCGCTCCGACTTCGTGCAGAAGGATTGCGTCGTGGTCCATGCCGTGGATATCAGCTACCCACTCGGCACCCGTTGCGCGTTGTTGCTCGTTAGGCTCAAGCTGGTCTAGGAATGCGGCCACACTGGTATGAATCGGCGGAACGTCTTCACCGCGCTCAATCGCAGCGACGCGTTCAAGCAGCTCCCTGCCACCTTCAGACTCGCTGGCGCGGGCTACATCAACCCACTTTTCGAGGTAGATGCGATTACCGGACTTCTTAACGTTGCGGTTCCACGCGCCGATATGGCCCGCGTTAATCCCCTCCGGGGAGAAAGCAGACACGAACTGACCGTTAACCTGAGGGTGCCCAAGCGGTGCCAGGGTACCCTCCAGCCCCTTATAGTGGGCGTCGATTTGCTCTTGCGTGTACAAGCCGCCATTCATGACGACGTTCGCCGGCAGCGTGTAGCTCGGCAGCACCAGGTGCTCACGCCCGTTGTATGTTTCGCGCCGGATAGACTGGCTGTTCACCTTCGTGGTGATGTTGACCTGCATAGGCATAGTTATTTCTCCGCCCAGGCGTAACCGCGCGCCTGCATCGATTTATATTCCTGTTTGAGTTTCGTGATGGTGTCCGGGTATTCCGGCTTACCGTCCGCATCCACCAGCACCGACTGCTGGCTGCATTTGCAGTTGATGGAGTTACCATCTTTGCTGTACCAGTCACGCACCTCTTCGTTGGTGTAGAGGTGGGCATGGCGTACTGCGTGGGTATGTCTGGTTGTCGGTGACAGTGCCGAGATGTGAACCAGCAGCGTTTTCAGGCCGTAAAGGTCATTCGCCTCCTGGTCTTCATCCCACTTAGCCCGGCGCAGCGCGGTAGTCACTTCGGTGCGTGCTATACGGTTTGCCCGGCGCTTCTCGATGCCGGTCTGGTCTGTCAGGTTGCGGGCAATGTCCAGCGGATTGAGCCCGCGCCCCACACCATCAGTCAGCACGCGCGCCATGTCGCGCTTCACGTCAGCGCTAAGCCCCTTCATTTCCTCAAATACACGCGCATGCACCAGCGCCATACGTTGCTGATACGGGTCGCTTGCGAGGATGGACGCCAGCGACTCACGCCCGGCTGCGTACACCGGGGACTGCTGGCTGAGGTTGTAAAATGACTGCCCGGTCCCTTTCTCCGAAGCCAGATCGATGTACTCGTAAAACCACAGTTCGTAATCGCCACCTTCAAGCAGCACCTGATCCACCAGGTAACTGGCATCATTCAGGATGATGGAGAGCAGCGTTGGGTTTAGCTGGTATTCGTATCGGGCGTTTACTGCGAGGGAGGAAGGTATTTTGTCGAGTGCTGATTTGTACGCTTTGCCAATCTTATTCATGCGCCTGGCGAAGTCTTTCATTGCCCGGCGTTCCAGCGCATCGGCCCCAGTCGGATCCTGATAGTTACGCGGTAGAATTGGTGGCTTCGCCTTCTTCGTCGCCATCCTCTTCTCCTAACGGGAATTCATCGACGTTTTCATAACCGGCTGCTGTACGAATTTCTTCACGGCTGAAGGCCGGATTCTCTCCGCTGCCCTGGAACGTCTGGTTAATCTCCGCCATGGTTTTGGCATTGGCGAGTTTCTCAGTTCCTGTCTGCTCGTTGAGGTCATCCCAGATAACCGTCTTCTCGCTGACAGCATCAATGATTTTCAGGTCTATGAGCTTGTCACTGAAGTCTTCTATTTCGAATGACAGGTCGCCTCGACGTGACTGGCAGCGAGCATTGAAATATTTCTGATCCTCGGTACTTGCCCTTTCACCAGTCTGCATCCCAACCAGAACTTTCACAGGTATATCAACAGATGCAGCGAAGGTTTGCAGGTTGACGTTATAGGTTGGGTCAGGATCTGAAACTGCCGAAACCATCGACGTAACCTGCGCCCCCTGAGTGATCAGCAGAACGTCATTGCCGATGTTTAACTCTCTGGCAGCATCGTTATATCTCTCCTGAAGCTCATCAACGGATACGCCGTACAAAGAAGCAAGGTTGTTGAAATCAACGTCTTTGTCGAAATTAATGCTCTGCTTATTAGCGGCGTTCTTCAGGAATGCTTCGCCTGAACCACCCTCAACCTTCTCAAGGCTGACGCAGGCGTTATAGCCAGGCTCAAGGAAGCCAATGGCATCGTTAGAATAGTCACCAAGGATGAAGACGCGATCGGGATGTACGAACCGCTGATTTGTACCACCGTTTGGCAGACTCTCAACGTATTTCCATTGCTTTGGCTGCCCGTAGTCTGCCGATTTCTGGTCAGTAACCCACTCGCTGACTGTTAGTGACCCAGCCCATGCGATCGTAACCTTTTTTAGTGACTTCCCACGAAATACCGGCTGATCCCATGTTCTGGAATCATTGATGTGCAGCAGGATACCCGCATAACGTCCGACCTGGCGGCGGCGGTCAGCTTCAGCAAAGGCTCGCCAGAGGCGCTTTGTGAAAACCTTTTTGGTGTTCTTCTCCCAGGCTGTTTCATCCTTGCTCTCGTCGGCATCATCACCCTCGATAATTTCCGGGTTCGTCTGCCAGCACTTGCCTACCAGCTTCTCAACGGCACCGTGAGCGATACCACCGCGACGGTACAGGGCATAAAGGTTTTCGTAGGTGACCTGCTCAGGGAAGCCATACTCGCACCATGCGGAGTGGCGCTTATTATCCAGTCCCATCGTTGGCGCCATCAGCCCCATACGGGCGCGAGCCATCCGCGCATCGTTCAACGCATGGTTGACGGCGAGAGTTAATTTGTCAGTCATGGTTTGTCCGTTGGTGGATTTATGGCAATAAAAAAGGCCGCCTGAGCGACCTATTCTTTTTTCGTTGAGAGGGCTGATTCCCAGTCAAATGGTTTCTGCAGCCCGAGGCTTCTCTCAAGAGCCTTAAGCTTTATCAGTAACGCCTCTTTTCTTTCAGGTTCGAATGATTGGTAGTAAGGGGCGTATTGCTGAGCAAGTTTAGTAAAAATCAGCGATGAATGCTCAAGCCCTCTAAGCCTTAACTCTTCTCTTATTTCTGCAACCAAGTGCTCAAAGCTATGCATAAAACCTCCGAATCATATGACGGGAGTTTAATTATGGCTTCGCTTGGTATTCGTACAAATTATCGTAGCCGTTTTGGGATCATCATCCCTGCCATCTGACCTTTGCGCTTAATGTGTCCGTCGAGGCTGTAGCGGATGCCGTCCCAACAGTGCTCATAACCGTCGGCCAGCTTCGGCAGCACCTCACCGGTGATGCGGTCAGTTTTGTACGACCACATGCGGGCCTCGCGCGCTACGTTCTTGCAACGCGGATGGATAATGATTTCGTCGAATCCGCGAAGATGTGCGATCCCGTCCTCGACGCTGCCCTGCCACTTCTCGGCGGCTGAGATGTTGAAGCCCTGCCGCTTGAGATAGCTGATTGTCTCGGGGCGTGCAGAGTCGGCCTTGATGGGCCATTCACGCGCGCCTGGAATCGTGTCGTACAGTTCTGGCATGTGGTCTAACTCTGTCTGCTGCCCGTATGCCTCGTACTCGATGTATAGCCGGTTGTGCAGGATGAACGAACGCACCAGCGTGTTAGGGTCCTTGGCGAAACCGAAATCAGCGCCGAAGAACAGGCGTTCAGCCTCTTTCCAGAGGTTATCCGAGAACTCAGCAATCCGGTATTTACCGGCCAGCACCTGCTTATCAGAGTTTTCGAGGTAAGCACCTTCCCACACCCATGCGTATGTTGCAGGGTCGAGACGGCGCTGATCGTTCTGTCGCTCACCTTCCAGCACATCAGGGAACCACGGGTTATCCGTGTAGTTCATCTCAACGGTGACACAGTCGTCGCCAGCCTCTTTACGGAAACGCTTATCCGTGGCGCTTCCGTCGCGCTCCGGGTTCCACGTTACCCAAATCTCTGAGCCTTCTTCACGAACCGTCGGGCTCAGCTTCTGCCAGGCAATTTCGCTGACTGATTCAGCTTCATCAACCCAGCACAGCAGGATGCGTGCCTTCGACTTGATGTTGTCGAGGTTATGCCGCAGGCCGCAGAACACGTAGTTAACGCTTTTGTCGATGGTGCGGATGTACTTCTCGCCGATATCAAAGTTGGCGGCCAGCCAGGGAACAGACAGGATCGCCTGTTTAACCTCCTGCATGCTCGACTCTTCCAGCGAGTTCATGAACTCACGCGCGCAGAGCACCACGCCGCTTTCACCGTTCATCATCGACTGATACGCCTTTACGGCTGTCATCAGCGCAAAAGTGCGCGTCTTGGCGCTACCACGCCCACCATGCGAGCACCGGTATCGCTTATTCACGGCAGTGAACAGCGGCGCAAGCTTCGCGGGGATCGGCAGTTGAACGGCGTTACTCATGCTTTCGGCTCAACGGGGAGTAGCTGGATGATGGTCGGCTGCGGAGTCATGCTGCCATCAGGGCTTGAATGCTCGATTTTCTGGCGATTGGTGTAGGCATCGCCCATTTCTTTTGCGGCCTGCTCGATAAGCTGCGAGGTCATGCCGTAGTTCTTCATCTTTTCAGCATTGGTCGCCATTCGGTCGAGAACGCGCAACCGGTACGCTTTATTTGCGATCGGGATGTCGGCGATCTCATTCTGGAATCGTTTACGGGTGGCGTTGAAAAGGTCAATCCACTTCTGGCTCAACTTGGCCGCCATTGCGTTGCCGGGCGTATATTGCGACACCTGCTGGCGTGAGACATCGATGCCATATTCAGCCTTTACAAGCTCAATGACTTTAACCGGGGTCTCGTAGCAGGCGAGCGATTGAACGATGAAGGCTTTAACCTCTGTCGATAATGCTGCCACAGGCTACCTCCATGACAATCTGAATAAAGCGTTACGCCAGCTTTAGCATGCACGTCCCGCATGACCTGGCTATATCGATGTGAGCCACCTCTGCTGGCGCATTGGCCGCATCAACGAGCTCCTGTACTTCTTTGCTGGCACCGTATCGACGCACGACACCAGTGAATTCTTCGACGTCGTGGCCGCGCAGTGTGAGCACTGGCTGCCCGGTCTCTTTGTTGAACTTAGGCGCACCGAAATCATCGGTGGCCTGGGCAATGTGGTAAAGCTCATGCTCTACCAGTGCGCAGAACTCAAGGTCACTGCATTGTGAGCAGTAATCGGCTGCCAGCGTGATGATGAACTTCGGTATGCGCCCGAACCATTCATGCATCTGCTGCTCCATTCTGGCTTTCTGCCAGCCACCGGCGCGGAGCATTACCTGTTCGGCCTGGCCGAGGACATGTCGCCCTTTCTTCGCAAACGAATCGGATGCCCACATGAAGCAGAGATCAGCCTCTAACAGGTGTTCGTGGTCAGGGTTATGGATGCTGCCGGTATCGCTGATGATTTGCCGGATTATCCACTCACGCACTTCGTTGGCGGGTATCAGCCTGGTGTATGGCTGCCAGTGGTCGGAGGCGATGAAGTTAACTGGCGGATATGGCCTGCGCTCGTCATCGTTAACCATGGGTTACTCCGTTGTTTGCTCTGCCTTGCTCTTGGCCTTCAGGTAATCCCGGGTCACATCAACCAGCAGGATCCGAAGCGCCTCATCTTCAGAGATTCGCGGACTAAGCCCATTAGTGCGGCGTAGTAACTCGCTGGCTACAGCCTGAGCCTCTTCGCCCGCCGCTGAAACATCCAGACTCAGGGTGAAAGGGATAAATGCGCTCTTCATGATGCGGACTCCTCAGTTTCTGCGGGAGCTTCCTCAGCCGGTACTGGCGTGAACTGCACGCGCTTCACATCGGCCGGAGCGAAATACAGCCACTGTCCCGTTTCCGTCGCTAGCGGCACAAAGCCATTAACCAGCTCAGGCTGACGTCGTGACATCTTGCCCGTGAAGGTTTCGCCTGTTTGGGTGGTTAACGTGATTTGGTAGATGTCGGACATGATTACCTCTTTGCCTTGTCGCAGCTGTCGCCCTGCTTCTCAGAAGTTCTTAGCCACTTACGGCTTACCCGTCAGCAAGATGTGATCACCATCCTTGCGGGGTTACACAGATCATTATCGAAGCCCCTCAGTGAAGAGCTTCTGAAAAGACCTACTTATTTTCTGTCTGCTTATCCCATTCCTCACGGAACCTGGATGGGTTGTCGAAACCTTCACTGCACTGGTTGGTTTTCATCATTTCGCCCTTTCTCAATTTTGCGAATTGCTGCCCGGTCGATGTTGCACTGACCGACGATCCCGTAAAGTGTCGCGTTCATCGAAACACTGTCACCGTATGAGGGATTGTCTGGCAGATCAGGCACATCAATTCGCGACGTCAGATCCGCCGGAAGGTTCAGGGCTGGCTGCTTTATCACCCGGTATTCCACGGGCGGCTTCTGCTGCTGCGCGCAACCGCTCAACAGCGGCATCAGGGACAGGAGCAGCAGCGCACTTATCTGCCGCCAGGTAGCGCTTAATCTCGCTCTGTAGCATTCGGTTCTGCTTGGCCGATTCAGCCCTTTGCTCTGCGACCTCAGACATGACCACGTTTTGCCTGTTAACGGCGCCAGCAAGCTCTTTAACGCTCCCCGCCAGATCGTCATTTTTAGCCCTCAGGTCGTTGATCTGCACATCCTTGCTGTCGTTAAGCTGTGTCAGCCTGTCGTTCGTCGCCGTCAACTGATGATTGCGGGCGTTCAGCCCCCACAGGCAGATAGCGACGAGAATGATGAACGCGCAAGGAATGAGAATGTGCGCATTATTTTTGAAAATGCGGAATAAACTGATTAACCCGAACATAAAACCCCCTTAGCTTTAGTCAAGCGGGCTTTCCTGTCCTCCAGTCCGTTGGTACCACCGTTGATGATTCTGGTGATGCGGCTAACATCATCTGAGTCAGCGATAGCGTTAAGTCCGTGATTGCTCCACCAGGCAGCTGCGGATTCAGCAGCATATTGAGGCTGAGTAAGTAGTTCCGGCCTCTTCACGATATCAACGCCAAGCTGTTTGACCAGTGCGGCGTAATTCGCTTTCCCTGTCACCTGAATCAGGCCGCGCCCGCGGTAACGATATCCATCACCACTGTTGCGATCGCCGTTCCCGTTCCGGTTGGCGTAGATGATGCTGCCAATCATTTTCTGGTCGGCCGGATGAGCATTCTGGCCGGAATCAACACGACCATATCTGAAAGCATCTTCCTGGCTGATTCTATTGCCGAACATCGCCAGCAATGCGCCGTAGCGGTAATTCAGGCTCTCTTCCACATGCACGAAGCCAGATGATTCATGCCCCACCTGCGCGAGGAAGTTCGCCTGCCTTAACGGTGTGCTTATGTCGTACTTCTGCATTGCTGCCAGCACGACAGGAAACCACCTACTGGCCAGTGCCGCACTGGTGCCCGTTGCTTGCTGGAATTTACTGAGGGTCAGCATTTGCTTTGTCTCCCGGTTCATTCAGGCCAAGGCGACGGCGCGCATAGGCAAAAAGCGAATCCACCCCCACATACCCGACTCCAGCCGAGATCGGCCAGCAAAGCTCAGGGGGGAAATTCCAGTTGAAGATTGCCCATATAGCCGTGAGTGTCGGCTGAGCGAAGAAGCAAAGGATCCCGCACATCGTTGCGCCGGCGATCCGGTCTTTCCACTTTGATTTCGCGCCGCGCGAGGTAGCGAGTATCGACATGACAAAAGCCAGTACCGAATAGCCAGCTTCGTTTTTGTGGTTTACAAGCCACGCAAGCATCACCGCCCAGGTATCTGGTCTGTCTTGCATAGTGGTTTTCTTCATGTTCGCACCTGCTTGGTGCTGGTTGATTAGGTCAGGCCCTCGGGACGATTTAACAAGTAGGCATGTCGATGATGGTTCCCGGAGCCTGGAATAAAAAACCTGGCGACAAGCCAGGAAGATGAGGGTAAGGCAATGTCGGCTCTCTGGCCGAAGGGTCCCAGGTAGTGGGTTTGGTTTGTGGTGGCCGGTGCTGATCTCCGGCTTTCTCTGGCATCGTGTACCCCAAGACTTTTCTCCAGAGATAGCGCAGTCCTCATTAAGGGGGTGCCGTCTCTAGCGCATCAGCCTGCGCATTCACCACAACGGACAGAGCACTGAGCATTTAGTTGGCGCTCCATGCTGCTGCGTGGGTTGGGTTATGAGCCCTTCACGCCAATGCTCTTTCCTGTTGTGCACTCCGTTTCGTGGAGCGGACGGCATAACGTATTCACGAATTCAGTTATGCACCTGATGCAAGATAAAGCCGCCGCGATGACGACTTGTTTTGCTGATGGCTCGCCTGGCTGGATTCGAACCAGCGACCAACCGCTTAGAAGGCGGTTGCTCTTTCCTCTGAGCTACAGGCAAATTGGTGCCGGGCAAAGGAATCGAACCCCTGACGCGCAGCTTATTTCCAGGTTTCGCCATTTAAGGCTGAAAGCACTGTTTGATGTGTTACACCAAACATTCTCCCTAGCCCTCTGGCTCCATAAACCTTATGACGTGGAATGTAGTTTTCTCTGATGAACTGGACGCTGTCCATTGTTAGCTTACTCATACCATTCAGCTCACCAGCTACTAAGTAGCTAAGGTCAAATTTGGTTTTCTGAATGTGGCATGCAGAACATAGTAGTTGGCACTTTTCAACCTCAGCATAAAACACCGAGTCTGCGTGATAGTGCATCTCGCTTACATTTGCTGATTTGGTGGAAGGATCTATGTGGTCAAACTGAAGCGAATCTTTGGATCCGCAACTCGCGCAACGACCACCCAACTTTTCCATGGCCTTAGCAAGCCTAGCCCTTCGATTAAGATAATAATCTTTGCTCGGCATTTACCACCTCTGCCACTGAACTAGACCGGCGAATTTGGCGGGACAGGAAGGATTCGAACCTTCGACCATTCGGTTAACAGCCGAACGCA